>Ga0076069_110_pt1 | contig 5628 bp, 10 predicted proteins | sample RifGroC1_FD_68179 | JGI IMG/M metagenome (GOLD analysis project Ga0076069, IMG submission 68179) | Parcubacteria bacterium GW2011_GWC1_35_21 | reverse complement strand
ATCGCATATGCTTACGGTTTATGTCGCGCTGGGAATCTTGATGGGCATGCGCCGCTATTCCCGCCACACCCATCCCGACGACGCCGAAACGGAATTTTTAGGGCCGAGATAAAATCAATGGACATAATCAATCTGGAAAAATTTTTAAAAGAGAGAGGAGAAAAAGATTACCGCTTGAAACAGGTCAAGAAAGCGGTGTTTGTGGATTTGGTAAATAATTGGGACGAGGCGACCACGCTTTCTAGAGAATTGCGGGAAGAAATACCATTTGCGTTTCTTCCCAGGCCGGTTGCGCCATGAATTGCGGATTCTGCGCCACGGGGAAAATGGGCCTGAAAAGAAATCTTACGAGCGAAGAAATTATTGACCAAGTTTTATTTTTCGCCCGATTTTTGCGTTTATCGACATCGAATGTCAATAATGTCGTTTTTATGGGAATGGGGGAGCCGTTCTTGAATTACGAGAATACAATTCAAACCATCAGAATCTTAAACGACAAAGACGGATTTAATCTGGGCATCAGGCATATTTCCATTTCCACTTGCGGCATAATTCCCGGCATAGAAAAATTCGCCGAGGAAAATTTGCAAGTAAACTTGGCCATTTCTTTGCACTCGGCCGACGACAAAACCAGAACAAAATTGATGCCGATAAACAAAACTTATCCGCTGGCCGACCTGATGAAAGCAGTGGATAATTACATCAAAAAAACCAATCGCAAAGTAATGTTTGAATATTTACTGATTGACGGCATCAATGATTCAGAAGAGGATGCGCGAAAATTGGCCAAGCTTATGAAAAACAGTTTGTATCATATTAATCTTATCAAATATCACAATACTGGTAACGAACTTAAACCTTCGCCGCAAGCGAAACGAACTCAATTTTTTGACGCGCTGAAAAAACTTGGCGTGTCCGTCACTTTCCGCGTCAGCTTCGGCGAGGACATCCTGGCCGCTTGCGGACAGTTGGCGGGGAAGATAAAGGTGCTATAATAAAAAAATGGAAAAAGCGGAACAAAAAGAGAAGGAAAATTTTGAACAAAAGAAAGTGGAAGTTTCACCTGAAAAATTGTCATTATCTGATATTGACGAGCTTTTAGGGGAAAATGTTGAAGTTTATAATGATTTGGGTTCTTTTTATAAAACAATTGATGTTTTCAAAAATATTGATTTTAAAGACAATCTGAAATTTAAAGGAGTTGATGTTATTGATGATAAATTTGACGAGGCTGTTTACGGCAAAGCCACATTGTCAGAAAAGATTTTAAACTTTACAACTCTTGGATTGGCCAAAAAAGATCTTGGACTTATAAAATCCAAAGAAAGAGGCCTTTTGAATAAGGATATTTTCAATAAAGAGATGGAAGGCAAGGAGATTGAAATTGGCCAAAACAAAGAAGAAAGAAGTGATGTGGAAAAGATAATCGGCAGTATGCGCAAAGAATTAAGCGCAGAAGACTTGAGAGGAAGGCGGATTACTAAAAGTTTTGAATTTGTGGACGGGAAAATTATAAAAAAAGTTCAAGCTAGCCGGACGGAACAAGGACAAATAGAAGCCGTCGTCAAACTAAAAGATGAAAAAATAAAAGAAGCGGATAATTTTGGAGTCGACCTTGTTAAATCAAAAGAACAGCTTAAAAAACACCTTAATGATAAAGAAAAACTGGAAAATCTTAAGCATTTAAGCGCCGAAGGAAAAGAAGATTTGCGAAGAAAAATGGCGGAAGAAGAAGCAAGTCTTGGCAATTCAATAAAAGACAAAGAGGAGGAATTAAAAGATAAGCTAAGCATTTTCAAAGAACCGCTGGAAGAAAGAGCGGGTCAGACAAAAGAATTACTGAATAAAGTTTCAAAAGCTTTTGAATATGCCGACAAAGAAGAAGCCGAAACGAACAAAAACCTGAAAGAAATTGATTCTGAAATTAAGCTCGTTGAAAAATCCGGCATTTTGGAAGGGAGTAAAAACCAGATAATTGAGAGCTTAAAGGCGGGAAGGAATGAAATGGCCAATAATTTAAGCGAAATTACTTTTAGAAAAAAAGCGTTGGACAACAGATTGAGTGTTTTAAAAACCAATAAACAGGATTTGGACAAAGAGTTGTCTCGGATGAACAAAATCGGAAAAACGAAAGAAGAAATTGCGGAGGAAGAAAAAGTTAAAAAAGAAGAAAACAAAAAAGACATGAAAGACATGAACGAAGATGACACAAAAGAAGCGGGCAAAAAATTGCAAGCAAACGAATTTGCCGAAGATTGGAGTTTTATGAAAGAAAAAAGAGATTCCAAAGTTGAACCGGAAGCAGATTCGGAAGATAGTGTTGAAGAAAATGAGAGCGCAAACAAAGAAACTGAAAATACCGCAGAAAAAACTTTTACAGAAAAGGAGGTAGAGGATATTGTGAAAACCCATTTAAAAATTATCGGCTCGTCTAAGATAAAAGATAAAAAAATTCAAGAGCAAATAACGAGAAACGCCATAGGTAATGTTTTAAAAATGATTGAAAAAACAGAAGAACCCATAACGGAAATTTATATCAGAAAAGAAACTAAAAGAGTTTTTGACGCTTTGTCTGCGAGTTATTTTAAAAGAAATAAATAATCATAAACAATGAAAGATCCGCAAAAATTATTGCAGGAAATAAAAGAAATAAACGCCAGAACAAAAAAGAAACTGGATGAAATTGATTCGCAAATAGCCGAAATTGATTTGGAGTACGCAAAACTGTTGATCAAAGAAAACATAGATAACCTTAAAATCGCCAAGAAGATTTTGAGCGCATAAGCGTAAAATTATTTTTTAAAAATTAAAATGTTACCAAAATTCTGCTCCAGCATAAAAACGGTAACATTTATTTAAACAAAAAATTTATGAACATTACTTACATTTTATTCGGGGTTTTAGGGGTCGCGGTTATTTGGTTTATCGTTTTATATAACGGATTTGTAAAATTGGTTAATAGGGTTAAAGAAGCATGGGCGGATATTGATGTCCAGCTCAAACGGAGATACGACCTCATTCCTAATCTTGTGGAAACAGTCAAGGGTTATGCCACTCACGAAAGAGAAGCGTTTGAGAAAGTGACGGAAGCCAGAGCCAGAGCTTTGGGGGCGCAATCGGTCAAGGAAAAAGAAAAAGCCGACAATCAAGTCAAAGAAGCCCTAAAGTCCATTTTTGCCGTGGCGGAAGCTTATCCGCAACTTCGGGCGATGGAGAGTTTCGTCAATCTGCAAAACGAACTGTCCGACACGGAAAATAAAATCCAAGCGGCCAGAAGATTTTACAACACCAATGTCCGCGATTTGAATATAAAAACAGATTCTTTCCCCTCAAACGTTGTCGCTAGAATGTTTAACTTCCAAAAAGCGGAATTTTTTGAGCTGGAAGAAGAATCGGCCAAAGAACCGGTGAAAGTGAAATTTTAAGTGACGGCGAAAGAAGCGGAAAGTTACGATTTGATAGACGGCATTTTGGAGGAAATAAAAATGGTGGATGAGATTATTAATTAAAAATTTAAGAATAAAATTATGGGAAATAAATTTAACCTTATGAGCTTAACAATAAATGTTATAACATTTATTGTTTTCAGAAATAATTTACCATTTTTTAGCAATTGGTTAGCGCCAACAACAGATATGCTTGGACCTTTTTATTATTCTATTGTCGCTATTATTGTAGTGATTGTATTGTGGTGGTTGATTCATTTAAGTCGTAAAAAAAATGAAAGCAAACCTTTGTTTTTAACAAACTGCATACTTGCTGTACTTAATTCATTTTCTTTGCTTTATCCATTTTTACTTATTATCTTTCTTATTCTATTTGGAATGGGGGATAGCAGTTAAGTTATTTTTAATAATAATGCAAAGAAGGGAAAAAACTGAAAAGAAAAACAATATTAAATACAACGACGGATGGTCTTTTGCTGTTGTTAATGGCCGTTTGGCGGAAATAAATTTTGCAAAAGATTTTGGTGTTTGGTCGCACGCTTATGTCGAAAGGTCGTCTTTTAAGACAAAAAAAGAGCAGAAAATGATTGACGCGGACATAAAGAAGTACATATTTTCTTATCGAAAAGGTTATTATTATGACAAAATTAGAAATATAAAATCTAAAGCGCCGAGCATTAATAAAATGTTTCCGGGTCTAAAAAATAAGAATCGTAAATTTTTGTCGTTATCGAAACTGTAAAAATAAAATCATTATGTCTCTCTACACCCAACAATCAAAAAATATCCGCAAGACATGGCTTTTGATGAACATGGTTGAAATTTGAAGGTTTATTTGTTATATTTTAAACATGAACGCCATAACTATTCCTAAAAAATTAATATTTAATGACGATTTGATTATTATGCCCCGTAAGCGATATCAAGAATTTTTAAGTTTTGAAAAACAGATGAAAAATAGATTGTTGGAAGAGGAAGATACTAATTTAGCTATTCAAATTTACAAAAAAGAAAAAAAACGGGGGAAATTAAAAACTCTTAAATCATTGACTAGTTTAAGATGATAGTTGTTAGAATATCCTCAAAATTCAGGAAGACTTATAAGAAATTATCCAAGTTTGTTAAGGTTAAAGCCGAAGAAAAAGAAAAAATTTTCAGAGAGAACCCTTTCGATTCAAGACTAGAAACCCATAAACTTCATGGCAAATATAAAGATTTCTGGGCTTTTACGGTGGTTGGACAATACAGAGTAATGTTTTCTTTTATTAATCAAAATCTTGCAGATTTTGTAAATATTGGAACTCATGATATTTATAAATAATCTTTTATATGGAAACAAAAGATAAAGAACTTCATCGCATCGCCATTACGGCGATTATCTACAACAACAAGAAAAAATATCTCATAACTCGCCGAAGTTTGAGCAAGAAAGCTTTTCCGGGGAAATGGACTGTGCCCGGCGGCGGACTTGAAACTGATGATTACACCAACACCCCGCCGACCCATAAAGGCGATCAGTGGTACAACGCGGTGGAAACGGCTTTAAGGAGAGAAGTCAAAGAAGAAGTCAATTTGCAAATAGGTAAACCGCAGTATCTTTTGGATTTGACTTTCATCCGTCCGGATGGGATACCTGTTTTGGTTTTGAGTTATTATTGCCCGCTTATTTCTGGCGAAATGAAGCTGGACGAGGACAGTATAGATTACAAATGGGTGACGGCGAAAGAAGCCGAAAATTACGATTTGATAGACGGCATTTTGGAGGAAATAAAAATGGTGGAGGAGATTTTGAAAAGGTAGAATTAATTTGTGTATTGACAATGTTATTACAAATGATAACATAAGAATTATGAACACGACAATACAAATTAGGATAGACAAAAACACTAAAGAAAAAGCTCAAAAGTCGCTTAGAAATATGGGCTTGGATCTTTCGTCCGGCATTAAATATTTTTTGAATCAAGTCAGTAAAACAGATAATCTGTCTTATGTTTGCGACTTTGGTTACTTGCACGCATATTCTTCAGATAAGCTAAAAGAATATAATAAAGAAATTGAATGGGCGAAAAAATATGGAAAGCGGTTTTCTAGCGCCAAAAGCCTTCTCAATGATATTTTGGGTAAAAAATGAAATACATTTCCATTTATGCCAAAAAATTCAGAAAATCCATTAAAAAACTTA
>Ga0076069_111_pt1 | contig 7985 bp, 7 predicted proteins | sample RifGroC1_FD_68179 | JGI IMG/M metagenome (GOLD analysis project Ga0076069, IMG submission 68179) | Parcubacteria bacterium GW2011_GWC1_35_21 | reverse complement strand
AAGCGCATCACTGGGAAAAAACAAGGATGCAAAAGAATAATATAAATAGTTATACCTTAATCAACCTACTCGCCATTTTGAGAAAAATTACCTTCAGCCAATTGATAGAAAGGGAAATGTTTCAGGAGAGAATAAAAGAAAATATGCCTATTTTTATGAATGAAATGTTGTATCCGGTTATACAAGGCATAGACTCAAATGCAATCTCCAATATTTATGGTTCGTGCGACCTTGAAGTTGGCGGTACAGACCAGCATTTTAATATGTTAGTTGGGCGGGATGTCATGGAAATGAATCAAAAAATACCCCAGGCAGTGCTTTCTTTTAAACTTCTTGAAGGAACTGACGGCAAAGAAAAAATGTCCAAGAGCCTCGATAATTATATTGGTATCACTGACGAACCAAATGATATGTATGGCAAGGTAATGTCTATTCCGGATTCTTCAATTGGAAATTATTTTGAACTGTGTACTTTTACTCCGACGAAAGAAGTAGAGGAGGTGAGAAAGAAGCTAAAAGATAAATCAGTTAATCCAAAAGACATGAAAATGAATCTTGCCCGACAGATTGTCGCTATTTATCATGGTGAAGAAAAAGCCCAAAAAGCGGAGAAAAACTTCATTAATACTTTTCAAAAGGGAGAAATTCCAGAAGAAATAATGGAGCTTGAAACAAAAAAAGGAGAAAGCTTGATGAATATTTTAGTGGAAGTAAAAATTTTATCCTCCAAAGGAGATTTTAGAAGATTGATAGAGGAAAAAGCAATCACAGACCTTGAAACCAACAAAAAAATAACAGATGCCGATTTTATTCCCAAAAGCGGAATGAAATTTAAGATAGGCAAAAAAAGATTTATAAAAATTAAATAAAAAAACCACCAATAAAGCGGTTTTTTTGTATTTAGTGATATCTGCTATCTGGATCGTATTCTTCATCATCAGGAACATCCAATGGTTCTTCCGGTAATTCTAACGGCTCTTCTCTTTCTAAGTCAGGGTCATCCATGGTCATAGAATCTTCTTCGTCGTAACTCATATGTAAAATTTTACGTTTATTGAACGACCCCTGCCCGAACGACTGAGTTCAGTCGGGCAGGTATTGTTAATTTACTACTTTGTATCAAAATCTAAAACGGTTGGCAATAGAATATGTGGATAAGTCTAGAACCTCATATGAGCAAAGGCTGTCAAAGCAATAGCGATAGCGTCCAATTCATCATCTGAAGTTTTAAATTTAGCCATTTCAACTAGGGCTCTCACCATTTTCATTACTTGTTCTTTATTTGCTTTTCCATAACCAGTAATGGCTATTTTTATTTGAGGAGGAGAAGCCTCAAAAATTTTAAGTCCTTCAAGAGATGCTTCATAAATAGCGACTCCGCGCACTTCTGCTACGTGCATTACAGTTTTTTGATTGCTGGTGAAAAATAAAGTTTCAATGGCTAAAATTTCCGGCTGAAATTTTTTTATTATCTTTTTTATTTCTTTTCCAATTAAAAATAATCTTTCAGGAAATTCTAATTTAGCAGAAGTCTTAAAACATTCAGAAAATAGAACCCTTTCTTTTTTGTCGTCTTTATTTTTTTCAAGGATAGCGACACCCAATCTTTCAAACCCTGGATCTATGCCTAAAATTCTCATATTTTTATTCTGCATTAGTATAAACCTCCTGTACGTCGTCCAACTCTTCTAGTTCGTCTACAAGTTTATCTAATAATTCTAAATTGGTATCAGAAGGAGGAATAGTTGTAGTTGGTATCCAAACTAACCCCTCGGTAGAATTTTCTTTGAAAAATGCCCAAGCAACAGACCCAATGCCAGCCAAGGCGAAACCATTTTTAGCCAAAATGTGTTTTATGTCTTGTACGGTTCTATTTTTACTATCTGTCAGGGTTTCTATAATAATTCCAACCCCGCCTGGTCCATACGCTTCGTAAGTGATTGGTTCCATTTGAGCAGACGATTCAGAGGCTTTTTTAATGGCCCTTTCAATAACATCTCCGGGCATATTTACTTTTTTGGCTTTTTCAACAGCCGCTCTTAATCCCGGCGAGTCTTTTCCTCCGGATAGCTTTGCTTCTACTCCTATGTAACGAACCAACTTAGAAAAAATCTTGCTTTTTTTAGCATCCGTAATTGCTTTCTTGTGTTTTATTTGAGCCCATTTATTATGTCCTGACATAATTATAAAAGTTTGTTCTGTTTATCTTTTTTATATTCAAACCCTAAGTGCTCATAAGCTTTTTTTGTGGCCACGCGTCCGCGGGAGGTACGTTCTAAAAGTCCAAGTTGAATTAAATATGGTTCTATCACTTCTTCCACTGTTGCTTCCTCTTCAGACATGGCCGCGCCCATTGTTTTTAATCCTACCGGACCGCCAGCGAATTTTTCAATTAATATTTCTAAAAATTTTCTGTCAGAAGAATTCAAGCCAATATCATCAATGGCCAACATATTCAGTGCTTCCTCATCCAATTTTGTTTTTAGCAATTTACTTGATCTGCGTACTATTTCCGCTATTTCTTTATTTGAATAAAATTCTAAGCGGAAAACTCCGCCAGAAAAACGCGAACGAAGAGGGGAAGAAACAAGAGCAACCCGAGTGGTAGCTGCGATTAAAGTAAAAGGCGGAAGATCTAGCTGAATAGTTCGGGCCGAAGGTCCCTTACCAATGATTATGTCTAGAACACCAGATTCCATAGCGGGGTAGAGTATCTCTTCCACTATTTTATTCAATCTATGAATTTCATCTATAAAAAGAATATCACCGGAGGAAAGGTTTGTAAGAATAGAAGCCAAATCGCCCACTTTCTCAATAGCCGGCCCAGATGTTATTTTCATCTGCTTGCCTGTTTCTTTGGCAATAAGATGGGCTAGGGTGGTTTTTCCTAAACCTGGAGGTCCATAAAAAAGAATATGTTCCGGAATATGTCCTCTTTCTTCCGCAGCCTTTAACAGGATTTTGACGTTGTCTTTTATGTGTTTTTGACCAATATACTCGTCCCAACGGGTAGGTCGAAGTGTCTGGTCCAAGAAAGAATCCCCGATATTAGCTGTCTTTTCGACACCGGAGTTAGCTGTTTTTTTATCTTTTTTTCTTGACATTGGTTTCATAATATGCTATACTGTGCAAGTAGTACATTTATCAACACAGTATCAACATTGCTATTAACATTATAGCATTTGCTTGATTTGGAATATAGTATAATCAGCAATGGAGGTTTAGGCCTTTTTTGTTTTAAAAAGACACTAATCTCTAAGCAATCAGCCATCGGTTATACAAATTTGCATAGGACGTTCTGGTGCCTTTATCGGTTCCTGGGGCCATCCTTTAATGATTTGTTACTTTCGGGGCTTAGCTCCAAAAGGATTGTTTAGAGATTAGTGTTTTTTTATTATTCTTCTAATAGGTCCACCACACTTTGCACTTCTTCGAAAGAGGTAACGCCATTTAAAATTTTTACTATGCCGTCTTGGCGCATAGAAAGTATTCCCTGTATTCTCGCTACTTTTTTTATTTCGCGTTCGCTTGGATTTTGCGGCATTATTTTTTCTATAGCTTCATTGGTTTTAATTGCTTCAAAAATACCTATGCGTCCGCTGTATCCGGACATGTTGCATTTTTCACAGCCGACAGGCGAAAAAAGTTTAATAGGGGCATTAGGATTTATACTATAATTTGAAAGACTTTTACCTTCTTCTTTTATTCCATCCATTATTAATTTCATTATTTCTTTTTGTTTTTGATTAAGGATTTTTTCAACTTTGCAATGAAGACAAAGTTTGCGAACCAGACGCTGGGCAATAGAGAGAGACAATGCTGATACCATAATTTTAGGGTTTGCATTAAGGTCAATAAGACGGGGGATAACTCCAGCGGCATTATTGGTGTGAAGAGTAGAAAAAACCATATGCCCGGTCAGAGCCGCTTCTATTACGGTCTTGGCGGTTTCCGTATCTCGAATTTCTCCAATCATTACCACATCCGGATCTTGACGCAGAGCAGAACGCAAACCCTCTAAGAAAGTATAGCCCCTTTCGTTGTTTGTTTGGGTTTGAGTTATGCCAGTTAAGTGATATTCTATCGGGTCTTCAATGGTTATTATATTTATTTCCGGAGAATAAATTTTTCTTAAAAAAGCGTAAAGAGTAGTGGTTTTTCCGCTTCCAGTAGGGCCGGTAACTAATATCAGACCGTTTGGTTTTATGATTTCTTGTTCTATTATAGAAAAAAGGTAGGATTCTATCCCAAGCTCTTCTAAATCCATTTGGATAGACTTCGGATCTAATATACGCATCACTATAGATTCACCATGTGCGCCGGGAACAAGAGAAGTACGGATATTTATTTCTTCTTTTTCTTCCATAATGCTAAAACGCCCGTCTTGCGCGATTTTTGAAGTCAATTTCATTCCGGAAAGAAGTTTGATTCTCGAATTAAGCAAATGATAAATGTTTTAATTTTTCTATATCTTTTATTGTTTTGATTTTTTTTGCAGTTTCTCTTAAAATTTCTCCGGAGATATCTAATCCTCCGATTTTTGAACTTTCTGCCAGAGATAGTTCCTTATATCTGCTCCAAGCTTTTTCCAAACTTGCTGTTGATGCCATATAAAAAATAGGAACCAGGTTTTCTCTTTCTATTTGGTCCTTCAGTTTTGCCAAAAGATCATCCGAGGGAGAACGTATAGCTATAAAAATATTTTTCCCAAAAAGTTTAAAAGGTGCGATTTTTAGTTCACGAGCGTCCTTTTCAGGAATAGCTCGAAGCGCTTCATTTTCTATACCCAAACGGGATAGGTCAATATAAGGGAGTTTATATTTCGATTCCGCTAAAGTTGCTACCAATTCTTCTTCTTCTTGTCTACGTAGGTCATCCAGTTGTTTATTTTGTTTTTCTTCGTCAAAGGTCACCATTAAACATAAATTATAACTTAAATGTTATAATTTACACAATGCTTGGAGAAAATAAGACGCTGGTGTTGTTGGATGCTCATGCGATAATACATCGTGCTTATCATGCCTTGCCTGAGTTTTTATCATCCAAGGGTGAACCGACGGGAGCATTGTATGGACTTTCTAGTATGTTAATGAAAATAATTATCGACTTGAGACCGGATTATATTGTAGCTTGTTATGATTTACCGCAGAAAACTTTTAGGCACGAAGCATATGAAGGATATAAAGCAGGAAGAGCAAAAGCCGAGGATGCTCTTGTTTTGCAGTTGAAAAATTCCAGACAAATTTTTGAGGCATTCAATGTTCCTATTTATGATGCCCCGGGTTTTGAAGCGGATGACATTTTGGGTACGATAGTAGAAAAGATGAAAACAACTCCGCCAGCTGGCGGAATAAACATAATTATTGCATCTGGCGATATGGATACAATGCAATTAGTGGATGGAGAAAAAGTGCAAGTGTATACCCTGAAAAAGGGGATTAATGACACTATTTTATATAATGAAAAAAAGGTGATTGATAGGTTTGGCTTCAAACCAAAATTTTTACCAGACTATAAGGGATTGCGAGGCGATCCATCAGACAATATTATTGGCATTAAGGGTATTGGTGAAAAAACCGCGACCAACTTGATTATAAATTTTGGAACCATAGAAGAGATATATGAAAAGATAAAAAAAGACGAGAAAACATTCATTAAGAATAATGTTTCTCCTAGAATATTGGAACTTATAAAAAATAACGAGGAAGAAGCTCTGTTCTCAAAAACTTTAGCAAAAATTAGAACTGATGCGCCAGTAGATTTTGTGTTACCTGAAAACACTTTTTGGGAAAATGCAGATTTAAAAAAAGTTGAAAATATTTTTTCTGTATTTGAATTTAGAAGTTTATTTGCGCGCTTGAAAGGTTTTTTTAACAACAAACAACAAGCGATTTCTGGCGACAATGCTCTCCGTCGTTCGCACCCTATCTTGGAAGGGCAAGATATTTCTGGTAGTAGCGAATACTCCTCCGAGCATATTCGCCAGAAGTCGCCAAATATTGATGAAGAAAAACTACAAGAAACATCCATTGCCTTGTGGCTTTTAAACTCAGATATAGTAAATCCATCTCTGGATGATATTTTACTTTTCGGCAAAACGAGTTCTTTTGAAACAGCGCGGGATTATATCTTTAAGCAATTGGAAGAAAAAAAATTAGATAAAGTATATGAAGAGATAGAAAAGCCTATTATACCGGTAGTAAAAAAAATGCAAGATCATGGCATCTTGATAGACAAAAAATATTTTGAGAATTTATCGAAAGAATATCACAAAGAATTGGATAAATTAACCGCTAAAATATACAAAATAGCCGGTACAGAATTTAACATCAATTCACCTAAACAATTAGGGGAAGTGATTTTTGGCAAGATGGGAATGAAATCAAATAAGAAAAAGAGCGCCAGTGGCTCTTTTTCCACCAGAGTTTCAGTCTTGGAGGAATTAGAAGAAGATAATCCGATCATAAAAGAAATACTATCTTATAGGGAATTGCAAAAATTACTTTCTACTTATATTGATGTAATTCCTAAAATGGTTGGGGAAGATGGCCGTTTGCATGCCAAGTTCTTGCAGAATGGCACGACCACAGGAAGATTTTCCTCTCAAGATCCTAATTTGCAAAATTTACCCATAAAATCAGAGTTAGGTAAAAAAATAAGAAATGGATTTGTGGCAGGCGAGGGATATAAACTTTTGGCTTTTGACTACAGCCAGATTGAGCTTCGAGTGGTAGCTATGCTTTCCGGAGACAAAAGAATGACCCAGATATTTCGCCAGGAAAAAGATATTCATGCAGGGGTGGCTTCATTTGTTTTTGGAGTGCCCATAGAGAAAGTAGATAGTGAAATGCGTCGTAAAGCGAAGGTGATAAATTTTGGCATTATTTATGGCATGGGGGTTTCTTCTCTGCGCAAAAGTTTGGGAGGCACTCGCCAAGAGGCGCAAAAATTTTATGATAATTATTTTAACCAGTTTTCGGGAGTGCGAGATTATTTGGAAAGAGTGAAGGCCTTTGCCATGAAACATTCTTATACAGAAACATTATTCGGCAGACGCAGATATTTCCCCAATATAAATTCCAGAATTCCGTTTTTAAAAAATATGGCTGAACGCACTGCCATCAATGCGCCTGTTCAAGGCACGGCTACAGCCGACATAATCAAACTGGCTATAAGGTATGTGGAAGAAGATTTAGAAAAAAAGAATCTGTTAGACAGGACACACCTGGTGCTTCAAATACATGATGAGCTGGTTTACGAAACTGAAAGTGGAATTCTTTCGGAAGTTGAAAAAATAATAAAAAATACCATGCAGACAGTACTAGAACGGTCATATTTGCACTATAAAATCGATATTCCTTTGGTGGTACATTCCGGTTCAGGGAATAATTTGGGAGAGGTTAAATAGGGTATTTTTATGGTATAATAAAATAATGGAAACGGGGAATATGATAAGACAATTTGCGGATAAAAATCCTCATAAAAATTCTGTGCATAGAGTTTTGGCGCAGTCATATCTCTTTTATTTTATTTTATTCTTGCTCAGTCTTTTCTTAGATTTCATATTTCCACTTAAAATTTTTGAAGAAACCGCCCTGATATCAGTGGGCATTATATTTTTAATACTGGGCACCTTTTTAATATTTTGGGCGCAGAGGACTTCTCATAAATTAAAGAAAGAAAATATAAATAAAGAAATTTTTTATCATGGTCCCTATTGTTATACTCGGAGTCCGACACATTTTGGGCTTTTTCTTTTAATGTTGGGCTTCGGAATTATTACCAATGCTTTATTTATAATTATTTTTTCAGTAATTTCTTTTATTATTACCAAGTTTGTATTTATCAGAAAAGAAGAAAAAATTCTGGCCGAGAAATACGGCATCCCTTATTTAGAATATAAAAAATCAGTCAAACTTTAGTATGATTTACCTTTTTTGCGGTGATGATGTTAAAAATAAACATTCTAGTTATGAAAAATTTAT
>Ga0076069_101_pt1 | contig 18531 bp, 16 predicted proteins | sample RifGroC1_FD_68179 | JGI IMG/M metagenome (GOLD analysis project Ga0076069, IMG submission 68179) | Parcubacteria bacterium GW2011_GWC1_35_21 | reverse complement strand
GCACAGAGGCACTTCAGTGCAACGGATGCACGACATTAGTGGTTTTGGTCATCTGGATTCTGCTCGAAAAACATTCGAACTTCGTCCAGTAGATACCGCCTCTGTCTACCACCCTTGAATTGTATTATAATTATTATATGAAAATTGAAAGCGATGTTTTTGTAAATAATGGGAAAATTCCAATCCGATATACTTGCAACGGAGAGGGAATACAAATACCGATCAAAATGTTCGATGTGCCTAAAGATGCAAAAAGTTTAGCCTTGATTGTTGACGACCCGGACGCGCCGAATGGGGATTTTGTGCACTGGGTAGTTTGGAATATTGACCCAAAAATTTCAGTCATCAAAAATAATAATAATATATCTGGCGCCACGGAGGGTTACACAAGTTTGGGCAAACCGGGTTGGGTTGCGCCTTGTCCTCCGTCGGGCATTCACCATTATAATTTTAAACTTTTTGCTCTTGATACCGTTCTCTCAATGTCAAAATTAGAGAAAAAGGAATCAAAGAGGAGATATTAAAAGCCATAGAAAAAATTGACAGAGAAGATTTTGTTTTAGAAAGAAATTTAGATGAGGCATATGAAGACCATCCTCTCTCTATCGGATACGGACAAACAATAAGTCAGCCATATACCGTAGCTTTTATGTTGCAAGAACTTGAACTCAAAAAAGGCGATAAAGTTTTGGAAATTGGCACAGGTAGCGGATGGAATGCCGCCCTGATTTCTAATATTATCGGTGAAAAGGGAAAAATTTATACCGTGGAAATCGTAGATGAACTTGCTGGAAAAGCGAAAGAAAAATTAAAAAATTATAAAAACATAATTGTTTTTAATGGAGATGCTTCTCGTGGATTTGTTGAGTATGCCCCATATGATAAAATAATTTTAACCGCAGCTCCCCCAAAAATTGCTGAAGAATTCAAAGAACAATTAACTGACGGTGGAATTCTGCTTGCACCAGTAGGACAATATACTCAAAAACTTATAAAATTGACAAGGAACGGAAATAAATTTATAGAAATAGAAAGAGGGGATTTTATCTTTGTCCCATTAGTAAGTAAAACATGTTAAAATTACAATGAATTATAGCCATTATTAATAATTAACTTAAGAGTGAATTTATGAAAGGATACAATGCAAATATAGAAAAAGAAACTTTAGAAAATACGAATTTTCGCAAAGTTTTGTACACAGGGAAACATAGCCAATTAGTTTTAATGAGTTTGAAGCCAAATGAGGAAATTGGGATGGAAATTCATGCCGATAATGATCAATTTTTTCGTTTCGAAAAAGGAGAAGGCAAGTGTGTTATTGATGGTAATTTTTATGAGCTTAAAGACGGGTCGGTTATTATGGTTCCAGCTGGGGCTGAACATAATATTATCAATACATCCAGTTCGGAAGATCTGAAACTTTATACGATTTATTCTCCCGCTCATCATAAAGATGGAATTGTAAAAACTACAAAAAAAGAAGCAGAAAATGGGCCAGAATTTGACGGAGTGACAACAGAATAATAAATAAGATTGTGTTAGAATATCCGTATGTCCGAGTATTACAAAGCCAATAGAATAAGAAATGTTTATAATCCAAAGAACCCAGATCCTTTTAAATTGTCTCGCTCTAAAATTGAACTTTTTACCGAGTGTCCAAAATGTTTTTATTTAGACCGCAGACTGGGAATAGGAAGACCGCCAGGGTTTCCTTTTAATTTAAATACTGCAGTCGATACGCTTTTGAAGAAAGAATTTGATATTCATAGAGCAAATAAGACCACGCATCCGTTGATGAAAGCATATAAGATAAACGCCATTCCTTTTGATCATGAAATGATGGATGAATGGAGAAGAAATTTTGGCGGAATACAATATCATCATGAACCCACTAATTTTATAATGACCGGGGCGGTGGATGATTTATGGATTAATCCCAGAGGGGAGCTTATTGTGGTGGACTATAAATCTACCAGTAAACAGGAAAAAGTTACTCTTGATGCCGAGTGGCAAATGGGATACAAAAGACAAATGGAAATGTATCAATGGCTTCTCCGTCAGCTTGGGTTTAAGGTGTCTGACACTGGTTACTTTGTTTACTGTAACGGAAAAACGGACCGCAAAGCATTTGACGGAAAACTGGAATTTGATATTGATTTGATTCCTTATACCGGTGATGATTCGTGGGTAGAAGGTGCATTATTGAAAGTAAAAAAATGCCTGAACGGCAAGATACCAAAAGCCAGCCCCGGATGCGATTATTGTAATTATCGAGAAGCTGTACAAAAAATAAAGTAAAAATTAAAACAATAATCCAGGTCCATTATCCAGCCAGCCCAAGTAAAAACCCAAGACGATAAAAAGAATTGTTAAAATAATTAAAATCCAGTCGGTTTTTTCCACGTTTTTATTATAACAAATATAGCAAAAAAGCCATTTTTGTGATATATTTTGTTAATCAAATGGAGAAAGAAATTAAAAAGAGTCCATCTGTCATGGCGGGTAAAGAGCATCCACTTTCAATATTGGCCAATCGAGCTTATGATATTTTTTCCTCGCTTGGCTTTGAAATTGCCGTCGGACCGGAGTTGGAAAGTGAATGGTATAACTTTGATGTTTTAAATGTTTCCAAAGATCATCCTGCCCGGGACATGCAAGACACTTTTTTTATCAAAGACCAAAAGGAAAAAGTACTTCGCACCCATACAACAAATGTTTCAGCTCGGGCAATCGAAAAAGCAAGCAAAGAGGGCAGAATACCGTGCGCATTCATTTCTATTGGGAAAGTTTTTAGAAATGAAGCAACAGATTCAACGCACGAAACGCAGTTTTTCCAGATAGACGGAACCATGATTGGCGAAGATATTTCCATTGCAGATTTAAAAGGTATCCTTACTTATTTTTATAAAAAAATGCTAGGCGATGAAGTGGAAATGGAATTTCGTCCAAGTTTTTTTCCTTTTGTTGAACCCGGCCTTGAAGTTTGGTTAAAATTTAAAGATCAGTGGTTAGAAGTTATGGGTGCTGGCATGCTTCATCCGAATGTATTAAAAAATGTCGGTCTTGATCCCAAAAAGATTCGAGGTTTTGCTTTTGGCGGAGGGCTTGATCGTATTGCTATGGTCAAATGGAATATTTCTGACGTTCGTCTTTTTTATCAAGGAGACTTAAGATTAAATCAATTTTGAAAAATGAAAATATCTTATAATTGGCTCAAATGGTATATCCCGGAAATTCCAAAAGCAGAAAAATTACGAGATATTTTTACCTATTATCTTTGTGAAGTTGAAAACATTGAAAAAAAAGGGGGCGATACTATTTTTGATGTAAATATTTTACCAAACAGGGCGCATGATTTGCTTAGCCACCTTGGTATTGCTCGGGAACTCGCTTCACTTTTGAATATATCTTTTAAAGATCCAACTCCGATGTATAAAATTCCAGAGACGAAATCTACTAATTTAAAAATAAAATTGGAAACTGATAAATGCCGTCGTTATATGGGGCGGATCGTAAGAAATGTGAAAATTGGAAATATTGTTATGTATGATTCCGGACAGCCATGTCATGCTTTTGACTTGGATAAACTAGCGAACGAGATATTAATTATTAGGCAGGCAAAAGAAGGAGAAAATATAACAACTCTTGATGGCAAAGAAGTGAAACTTTCGTCTATGGATATGGTGATTGCGGATGAAAAAAATATTCTAGCCATTGCTGGGGTGAAAGGCGGGAAGCTTGCCGAAGTGGATGGAAATACCAGAAATATTTTGATAGAAGTAGCGAGTTTTGATCCTATCTCTGTGCGTAAAACCTCAAAAAGAATGGGAATTTTAACTGATTCTTCTAAAAGATTTGAGAATAATTTATCTCCGGAAATTGTTTTTTATGCCATGAGAGAGATTTCGGGACTTTTAGTCGAATATGGCGGACTTGAGTTTGAAAAAATAATAGATATTTATCCAAACAAACAAAAACCCAGAGGACTTTCTTTTTCGGCTGATAAAATATCTAAAATTTTAGGGGTGGCAATATCGGAAACCGAAATAGAAAATATTTTGAAAAGATATAATTTTGAATATGAAAATAAAAATAGAGAATTTAAAATTGTTATTCCACCGACGCGTTTTGATTTGGAGATAGAAGAGGATATGGCAGAAGAGATAGGAAGAATTTTGGGATACGATAAGGTAAAGCCAAAAATTCCGAAAATTAATTTCAAACCGAAAGTAAATAATACATATGCAAAAATTAGTTGGGCGCGGAATAAATTACTTAGTGAAGGTTATAGCGAAGTGATGACTTATAGTTTTTGTAATAAAGGAGAAGTAGAAGTACTTGCCTCTGCATCAGATAAAAATTTTTTAAGAACAGGTTTGAATAACGGTTTAAAAGAAAGTTTGAAATTAAATCAACTCAATGCGCCCTTGTTTCAGATGGATGATATAAAAATTTTTGAAATTGGGACGGTATTTAAAAAAGGTACGGAAGAGATAAATATTGCTTATGGTGATAAAAAAGAAATAAAAGAAATTGAATTAAATAAATTTGTTTCTGAAAAGCTTTCTTCTGAAGAGCACGGATATTTTTCTGCTGAAAAATTCCTCGTGCTCGCGCCGTCGCGCTCCCAAGTCTCTTCAGGAGAAACTTTTCATTCACAAATTTTCAAAATGTGGTCAATGTATCCATTTATCACCCGTGATATTGCAGTCTGGGTTCCAGAAAATATTTCAAGTAGTGAGGTAGAGAAAGTTATAAAAAATAATGCCGGAGAACTTGTTATAAGGGGTCCAGAACTATTTGATCAGTTTAAAAAAGGGAACCAAATTTCTTACGCTTTTAAGTTGGTTTTTCAATCTTATGAAAGAACTCTTACAGATGATGAAGTTAATGAAATTATGGCTAAAATAGGCCATAAAATAAGCGAAAATTCAAGCTGGCAAATACGATAAAACACTAGTTTTTTTGTTACTTTTTTGCTATAATATATAAAGCAAAAATAGATTTTTGCTTTTATTTTTGAGTCAATTTTGACACCAAATGGCTAAAGAAAAAGAGATAAAAAGTGGGCATCATTATGATGCCTCAGATATATCGGTTCTCGAAGGACTTGATCCGGTTAGACGTCGTCCCGGAATGTATATCGGAACCACAGGTCCCGAAGGATTACATCATTTAGTTTGGGAAATTTTTGATAACTCACGCGATGAAGCGATGGGTGGTTTTTGTGATGATATAGAAGTTGTGCTTTTACCAAATAATCGTGTTCGTGTGGCAGACAATGGCAGAGGCGTGCCTGTTGATATACATAAAAAAACTAAAGTATCCGCCTTAGAAACGGTAATGACCACACTTCATGCCGGAGGAAAATTCGGAGGGGAAAACAGTGGATATAAAGTTTCTGGAGGATTGCATGGTGTTGGGGCCTCCGTTGTGAATGCGCTTTCTATTTACTGTAAAGCAGAAGTGCACAAAGATGGTGGCAAATATATCCAGGAATATTCTCAGGGTAAGAAAAAATCTCTGGTGAAAAAAGTCAATTCTTCCAAGTTGCATGGAACTATTATCACTTTTGAACCAGATAAAGAAATTTTTAAAGATATAAAATTTGATTGGAATACGATTATTGGTCACATTCGTCAACAAGCATATTTGGTAAAAGGGCTTAAAATTTTAATAATTGATGCTCGGGGATACGAGGGAAAAATAGATGATTCAGATGTTTTCTATTTTAGAGAGCTGGGACTTGAATTGCCTTCTGTCTCTTTTTATTTTGAGGGAGGGCTTACTTCGCTTATAAAATATTATAATAAGTTTCAGAAACCGGTTCATAATAGTATTTTTTATGTCGAGAAAGAATTGGATAATGTACTAGTAGAAATAGCTCTTCAATATGTGGATGATATTGTGGACCGTATCATTCCTTTTGCCAACAATATTTATACGGGAGAAGGTGGCACGCATGTGACTGGCTTTAAAACTGCATTAACTAGAACCCTAAACACCTACTGCAAAAAAAATGAAATGATGAAAGAATCGGAAGGTGGTTTTACAGGGGATGATGTTTTAGAAGGTTTGACTTGTGTTATTTCCGTTAAGCTTCGGGAAATCCAATTTGAGGGCCAAACAAAAGCAAAATTGGGTTCTATGGAAGCACAGGGTGCCGTTGGTACCGTATTCGGGGAAACATTTACAAACTTTCTAGAAGAAAATCCAGATGAAGCGAAAGCTATAATTAATAAATCTGTGCTTGCTTTAAAAGCACGTAAAGCCGCCAAGGCAGCAAAAGATTCGGTACTTCGCAAAGGTGCGCTTGAAGGTATGACCCTTCCTGGTAAATTAGCAGATTGTCAAAGTAAAAGTGCAGAAGAATCTGAATTATTTTTAGTGGAAGGAGATTCAGCTGGTGGTTCAGCCAAACAAGGCAGAGATAGACGCATTCAAGCGGTGTTGCCTCTTCGCGGAAAAATTTTAAATGTTGAACGCGCGCGCATAGATAAAATGTTGGCCTCTAAAGAAGTAAGAGCTCTAGTTATTGCTATGGGAACTTCTATTGGAGATACTTTTGATCTTTCTAAAATGCGTTATCATAAAATAATTATTGCGACAGATGCTGATGTTGATGGGGCGCATATTCGTACCCTTTTACTTACTCTTTTTTATAGATATTTTAGACAAGTCATTGAAACGGGATATATTTATATTGCCCAACCACCGCTTTATAAGATAAAAAAAGGCAAAGAAATCAGTTATGCTTATTCTGATGCAGAAAAAATAAAAATTATTGGGAAAGAAACCGATGTAAGTGAAATACAAGCGGTAGAAACTGATGTTGAAGTTCCGGAAGGGGAAATTATTGAAAATGAAAAATCACCCGCCCGAACGGCCGAGGCCTCTCGGTCGGGCGGGAATAAAATTCATATCCAACGCTACAAAGGTCTCGGGGAAATGAATCCGGAGGAACTCTGGGAAACGACTATGGATCCGGCCCATCGCGTACTGAAGAAAGTAAATATAGACGATGCCGAAGAAGCCAATAAAGTTTTTGAAATTCTAATGGGCTCTGAAGTTCCTCCTCGCAAATCTTTTATTCAGTCCAACGCCAAATTAGCGGAGATTGATATTTAACTACTTTTCTCTTCTATTTCTTTTTTTAGCTTTGTGAGAAATTCTTCAGTGGAAATGTTTTCAAATTTTTTATCGTTTCTGCCTTCCACGGTAAGCTTTTTTGATCCTTTTTCCCTGTCACCGATAATTATTAGATATGGAATTTTTTGTACCTTTGCGTTGCGAATTTTTTTACTCAAAGATTCATTAGATTCATCAAGCTCCACACGCACGTCATTTTCTTTTAGAGTTTTAAAAATTTCAGTGGCATAGTCCAGATGTTTGTCTCCCGAAATTGGAATAATTTTTATTTGCACTGGAGAGAGCCAAAGAGGGAATGCGCCAGCATAATGTTCAATTAAAATTCCCATAAATCTTTCAAAAGAACCCAATATAGCCACATGTAGAACTACTACTCGATGTTTTTTGCCGTCTTCTCCCACATAATCCATCTCGAAATTATTTGGTTGATTAAAATCAAGTTGTATTGTTGCTAGTTGCCATTCTCTTCCGATCGAATCTTTTATTTTTATGTCAATTTTAGGTCCATAAAATGCAGCTTCGCCTTCCTCAACGTTGTATTTTAGACCCATTTTTTTTGCAGAATTAATTAATATTTTTTCTGCATTCTCCCATATTTCATCATTTCCGAAATATTTTTCTTTATTTTTAGTGTTTCGTGTAGAAACTTCGACTTTGTAATTATCAAAACCAAATAATTTGTAAACTTTTCGCATCAAACTAAAAATCATTTCAATTTCTGATTCAATTTGATCAGTTCTTATGAAATGATGAGTGTCGTCTTGGGTTAGATTTTTAACGCGCAGAAGTCCGGATAATTCACCGCTTTTTTCATTGCGATAGACGGTTGTATTTTCTGCTATACGTAAAGGTAAATCACGATAGCTATGTAGTTCTGCATTATATATTTCAAAATGATGAGGGCAATTCATCGCTTTCATGACAAATTCTTCACCATCTTCATCCGTCATAATTGGCATCATTGCGTTATATTTACCTATGTGTCCGCTACGAATGTAGAGTTCTTTTCTGGCTATGTGTGGAATGGTTACAAAAAAATAACCCAATTTTTCTTTTTCTTTTCTTATGAAATTTTCTAATTCAGTTTTAATGATATTGCCTTTTGGTAAATACATTGGTAGCCCTTTGCCAACTAAATCTGAGATAGTAAACAAACTAAGTTCTTTTCCTAATTTCTTGTGGTCCCTCTTTTCGGCTTCTTTACGCATTTTGATGTATTCATCAAGTTTTTCTTTTGTCTCAAAAGCCAATCCGTAAATACGAGTAAGCATTTTGTTTTTTTCATTTCCACGCCAATATGCTCCAGCCACACGGTCTAACTTAAATGAATCAAATTTAATTTCTTTACTTGGATTTTTCAAATGTCCTCCTCGGCAAAGATCTGTAAAATCTCCACATTTATAAAAAGTTATTTTTTCACCTTTTCCAATGATTTCTTCTATCAGTTCTATTTTGTATTCATTCTTTTTAAAATATTCTTTTGCCTCTTTTTCACTTTTTTCTTTACTCTCAAACTCTTTCCAAGATTTTAAAATCTCTTTCATTTTCTTCTCTATTTTAGGCAAATCTTTATCAGAAATAGGTGAACTAAACTCAAAATCATAATAAAAACCGTCTTCTATTGATGGGCCGATAGTATTTTTTGTATCTGGATATATCTTTAAAACAGCTGCAGCTAAAAGGTGAGCTAAAGAATGTCTTAAATTATGCAGTTTTTCATTCTTATTTTCCATAAAAAGTCCTTTAATTATAGCATTTTTATGATTAACAAAAGACTTGCTTTTTACATAGTATATGATATAATATATGAGACAAAATAATTGTTCTTTGTCACCTTTAAAACCGTGCCTGACGGGTTTCAGGTAATAAATAAAAGGAGAAATAAATTATGAACGACATGTTAGCACGCCAAAAAGCACGCGCTGTCGGTAAAATTACCACTGCTCTGCTTCTAAATGATCCTTCCGAAGAAGATCTACGAGTTATAAACTCGCTTCCTGACGCAACCATAAAAAGACGCGTCAAGACAATCTACTTTCCTGGTGTAAAGGGTCTTGTAAAAAAAGTTGAAGGGGTGTATCCGGAATCTCTACTTGAGTTTCACGATGGTTGGGTAGAATTCTATAAAAACTTTGGTATTACAATTGACTTAAATGATTTTCCACTTCCCAAAAATATAATTTTGGAACCGGAACAAAATTATTGGTCTATTGTTGTTCCAGATATGAATCCTCAAAAAGCATTCGAATTACGCAAACAAATTACTTCTGTTTATGAATACACAAGTGTTTCAAAAATAATTGATGTGTATCCAAGAATAAAAGTGTCTGTAATTAAAGCTAATTTGGATACCAAAGTTGAGTATCCTAATGTTTCGCTCAACAAAAGCATGGAACTTGGTCTATTTGGCACTACATTCACCGAAGGCTGTCTAATTGATGGTCGAGTGTTCAAAGATAGTGGTGTTCATCTTGATGTTAGTAGTTGGACACTTCACACCGGTTCTCGTGGCTCGGATGGCAGGGTTCCGCGCTCGCGCTGGCTCGACGTCGAGTTCAATGTGCGTTCCTATAATCCGGACTATGCGAGTCCTTACTTGTCTCTCCGCCAAAAGCAGTTTTAAACTTTTTGCTTTTGACTTTTAATCTTTTTCGCGTTAGTTTTTAGCTAACGCGATTTTTTTATGTTAAAATATACTTGGCTAATAAACTGATCTTATAAAATTAAGATAACAGTTTGCCATGTTAAGAAACTGCTTACAAAAAATTGAGCATAGATAATACAGTTTAGTAATGATGCTACATATTGCTCACAACCGTGAGAAAACACAGAGAATTAGGCAACTGATTTGTCGGTGGAATAGATGATTTTTTGTAATAGGACGGTTCTCGTAATTCGGATGGCAATGTTCCGAACTCGAACTGGAACAACGACAAGTTCAATGTGAATTCAAATAATCCGGACAATGCGAATCCAAACTTGTCTCTCCGCCAGAAGTTTCTCACTTAAATCCGCTTTCAATTTTGATTGAGCGGATTTTGTGTTTGCAGATATTTTAACCAACCATTTGTCATTTTAGAAATTTCTTGCAATTTTAGTTCTATGTTTAGATATGCTTTTTCTGTTATGACTTTTATTTCATATTCTGTTCTGAATAATTGTTTTAATGTTTCTATTTGGAGTCTTGCTTTCTTGACCGAAGTTACCTTTTCAGATTTTGGTTCAAGTGAAGCGTTTATTAAAAAAGAAAAAGCTTGTAAAAATTCTTTTTCAATATAATTATGAATTCCCAATTTGTCTCGTTTCGGCAACTTGTTGCCAATCGTATACACATAGATATATAATTTTCTCATTTTGTGAACAACAGGGATGTTAAAAATTGCGTCGGGGGGGGGCTGTTAAAAGTCTTTTCCATAATGTAATAAGTTTATCAAATTTACTTCAAGCTTGGAAGGAATTTAAAAGGTGTAAAACTAAAAAGACAGATGTTGCTGAATTCGAATTTGATTTAGAAAATAATCTATTTTCTCTACATCAAGAATTGATAAATAAAACTTACAAACCTACAAAATATCAAGCATTTTTTGTACATGATCCAAAACGCAGACATATACATAAGGCAATAGTCCTAGATAGAGTTTTAAATCAAGCTATTTTTAGAATTCTTTATCCTATTTTTGATAAACATTTTATTTCTGATTCATATTCTTCACGGGTTAAAAAGGGAACACACGAAGCATCAAGAAGACTTTTTATAGCTTTACGTAAAAAGAGCGAGAATTGGAAACGACCAGTTTTTGTTCTTAAGTGTGATATTAGAAAATTTTTTGATTCAATAGATCATATTATATTATTTGAGTTAATTAAGAAAAAAATTTTAGATATAGATACTTTATGGCTAATCAGCATAATATTACAAAGTTTTGAGAAGTCTTCAAATACTGGGCTTCCTCTTGGCAATGCGACTAGTCAACTTTTTGCTAATATCTATTTAAATGAATTAGACCAGTTTATAAAACATAAACTCGAAGTTAAGCATTATTTTAGATATGCTGATGATTTTGTCATTTTGCAAAATAACAAAATATATCTTGAAAACCTTTTAGAACAGACAGAAGATTTTTTAAAGAATAATTTAAAATTGAATTTGCATCCAGATAAAGTTTTTATAAGGAAATTAAAACAAGGAATAGATTTTGTTGGTTATGTTATTTTACCTGATGTGACTGTATTGCGGACAAAAACAAAGAAAAGAATCTTAAAAAAACTAAAAAAAGCACAAAAAGAATTTCTAGCTGGAAAGATAAGCAAAAACGAGTTTCAACAAATTCAGGCTTCTTATATAGGCGTGTTGAAACATTGTAGAAGTAATAAAATTAAAAGAGAAATTAAAAAAAGAATGGTTGCTTTTAAAATATAAAATGCTAATATGTCTATATTATGGTAGTACGAATGAGACATACAAAGTCGCATACAAAGAACAGGCGTTCTCATCATGCGTTAGTGAGCACAGGTCTTTCTAAGTGCGAAAATTGTAAGAATTTTAAGAAACGCCACACAGTTTGCTTGTCCTGTGGATTTTATCGCGGAACGAAAGTATTAGATTTGATTAAAAAAATGGAAAAGAAGCAAAAGAGAGAAAAAGCAAAAAAGGCATAGAATTAGTTAGAAAATTAATGAACGCAGTGAATATAATTTTCTAACCCTGTTAAATCCTATCATAGGCAGGCCTCGCAGAGCGAGGATTTAACAGGGTGATGATTTTCATACTCACTTCATTCATTGAAAATCAATTATGGCTAACCGGCACCTTTCAAGATCAATAGTACTCCAAACGCTTTTTGAGTGGGATTTTATCTCTACCTCGGGGCAAAATAAAACTTGGACTGATAAAAAAATAAAAGAAGTTCTAAATAAAAATCTTAAAGAATTTGCTCCCGGATTGGAGGATAATGTTTTTGTGTTTTCTTTAGTAGAGGAAGTATTGAAAAAATGTAAAGCAGTTGACGAGATAATAAAAAAAGCTGCACCAGACTGGCCGCTGGATAAAATTTCCATTGTTGATAGAAATATTTTAAGAATTGGTTTGACAGAACTTCTTTTTGGTAATAGAAATCAAGTACCTCCCAAGGTGGCAATCAATGAAGCAATAGAACTGGCTAAAACTTTTGGCGGGGAAAATTCCGGTAAATTTGTGAATGGCGTGCTGGGTGCAGTTTATAAAGAAATTGGCGAACCCGGCAAAGAACAAATAAGCAAGAAGAAAAGAAAAGAAGAACCATTAGATATTACAAAGATGCCGGTTGAAAAATTAGGAGGGGCGTTGGTGTACGCAAAAAGAAATGGTAATATTTTGTTCGCCTTGGTACATGATGTTTTTGGCTATTGGACTTTATCAAAAGGTAAAGTTGAAGAAAGTGAAGATGTAAAAAATGGCACAATAAGAGAAATAAGAGAAGAGATTGGTTTAGATATTATAATTAAAGAAAAGTTGGGAGAAAATGAATATGTAGCTTCTCATCCAGAAAAAGGAAAAATTCTGAAAAAAGTGGTTTATTTTTTAGCAGAAAGTAAATACCAAAAACTCCAGCTTGAAAATTCCGGCGGGCTAGATGGAGCCAAATGGTTTCAGCTTTCAGAAATTCCGGAACTTCGCATTTATAATGATATTATTCCACTTATCACCAAGGCGATTGAAATACTGAATAGTGGAAAGTTATAAAGTTTATAAAGTAAAAAGTAAAAATATTATGATTCGATTTTCGGATTTTGAAAAAAATACAAAAATAATCTTCAAAGACAAAAATTTATTGAAGCAAGCTTTTATACACCGTTCTTATATAAATGAGAACCCGGGCTCTTTTCTTTCGCATAATGAACGTCTAGAATTTTTGGGTGATGCCGTGCTTGAACTTATTGTTACCGATTTTCTTTATAAAAAATATTTAAATTATACGGAAGGAGAGCTGACTGCCATTCGTTCAGCTCTAGTGAATGCTGTTATTATTTCTGAAGTCGCCTTAAAAATTGGGATGAATGACTACTTGCTTTTGTCTAAAGGTGAAGCCAGAGACAATGGCAAGGCGAGACAATATATTTTAGCTAACACATACGAAGCGTATGTTGGGGCAGTTTATTTGGACCAGGGCTATGATGTCGCAAATAAATTTATAGCCGCCACTCTTTTGCCTCATACGGAAGAAATTGTTTCTAAAAAACTTTGGCGAGATGCGAAAAGTTTAGTGCAGGAAAAAACGCAAGAATTTGTCGGGGTTACTCCTGTTTATAAAGTTTTACACGAGTCTGGTCCTGATCATGATAAGCATTTTACAGTGGGTATTTATTTTGGTCCTAATTTGATTACGGAAGGTAAAGGTAAATCAAAACAAGAAGCAGAACAAAAGGCGGCAGAGATGGCATTAAAAATAAAAAATTGGATTGAATAATATGCGGCTGAAGAACCTTGAAATAAATGGTTTTAAATCTTTTTCTAGAAAAACAGTTTTAGAGTTTCAAAATCCCATTGTTTCTATCGTTGGTCCGAATGGATCTGGTAAATCGAACGTAGTGGAAGCACTTCGCTTTGTATTGGGAGAACAATCGATAAAATCAATGCGCGGATCTTTGGGGTCTGATTTAATTTTTAAAGGATCAAAAAATTTACCTAAAAGCTCTCGGGCGGTTGTCGCCATATATTTTGATAATTCCGATAAAATTTTCAAACTTTCTAATGAAACAGGCGAGAATATTAATTTGAATTATGATGTTATTTCAATTTCTCGCGAAGTTTATCCTGATGGGCTGAACAAATATATTTTAAACGGTTCGGAAGTAAGATTAAAGGATATTAATAATCTTTTATCCTCAGTCAATATTGGTTCTTCGGGACATCAAATCATTTCTCAAGGTGAGGCGGATAGAATTTGCCCTTGGCCTTAAAATTTATCAATACAAAATAAAAGAAGCCGGACGTAAACTGGAAAGGACAACCGACAACATGAAAGAAGTTTCGCTTTTGCGTCGGGAAAATGCTCCACATTTGAATTTTTTAAAAAAGCAAGTAGATAAATTCGAAAAAGCGAAAGAAATGCAGATAACCTTGTTATCTTTGTATAAAGAATATTTTAAAAAAGAAGACATTTATTTGGAAAAAGAACGATCCAGTTTGCTTTTGGAAAGGAATAAAATTTCTTCAGAATTAAAAAGTGTTAAAGAAAAAATTTCTGAAGTGGATGTGGTTGATAAAAAAGAGGAAAACAAAAACGAAGAGGAATTAAAAATTCTGGAGAAGAAAATTGGCGAGATTCATGGAATTAAAAATGAGATAGAACACAAACTGGGACGCCTTGAGGGAATGATGGAAATGGAAGAACATAGAAAAGAAAAAATGCCAGAAGTTGTAATAAAAAACTCCGGAGAAATTAAAGAAATATTTGATGAAATTAGTTCTGAGATAGAAGGAGCTATAGTGGAAGATAATATAGCAGAAGTTAAAATCATTCTTTTAAGAATTCGAAATATTTTAAAAGAATTTTCTGGAAATATAATTTCTTCAGGTCCTCGGTTCTCCGGGTCCCTATCCCGGCCAGACCATTCAAAAACTATATTTCCAGAGAATCCTGAGTTAAAAAAGAATCAGCAAGAAATTTTGGTTGAAATGCAAAATATTAAAGAAGAAGAAAATAAAATTTTTGAGAAGATAGAGATATTGAAAAGAAAAATTATCCAGGAGAATGAAACCTTACATACCAGAGAAAAGGAGAAGTTTAATTTTAGAGTTAGATATCAAGAACTAGCTTCTTCTTTAGGGCTTATATCTGTAAAGGAGGAAAATTTGGCAAAAGAAATAGAAGCCTTTAAAAATGAGATAAAAGAGGGTTCTATACTTATTGGAAGTGAGATTCTTTCTTATAAAAGTTTTGAAATAAAGGGGTCAATAGATAGAAGTATACAAGAAGAACTAAAGAAAAAAATTGAACGTATTAAAATAAAATTGGAAGATGTTGGTTTGGGCGGGGGGTCTGAAGTAATTAAAGAATTTGAAGAAGTATCACGGAGAGATAATTTTTTGGCAAAAGAGATGGAAGATTTAGCTGTAAGCATAGAATCACTGCGTAAGCTTATGGCAGACTTAAAGGAAAAAATAGACATAGAATTCAAAAATGGTGTCGAAAAAATAAACAAAGAATTTCATAAATTCTTTTCGCTTATGTTTAATGGGGGGACAGGATCCCTTTCCATTATAATTGAAAACAAAAAGAAATCCTCCGTCGCCGAGACTTCGGAGGATGAGGAAGAAGAAAATATTGTACAAGAACAGGGTATTGAAATTAATGTTTCACTTCCGCATAAAAAAGTAAAGGAACTTAATGCGCTTTCAGGCGGAGAAAGATCTCTTGCCTCTATTGCTCTTCTTTTTGCTATGTCCCAAGTGAATCCACCGCCTTTCTTAGTTTTAGATGAGACAGATGCTGCTCTGGATGAAGCAAATTCCTGCAAATATGGAGATATGCTAGAAAAACTTTCCCAGCATTCTCAACTTATTGTTGTCACTCATAACAGGGAAACTATGTCTAGAGCTGATATTTTATATGGCGTAACCATAGGCAACGACGGCGCCTCAAAACTTCTTTCGGTCAAACTCGATGAAGCTACCGCAATTGCGAAATAACTTTTTAACAAAATTTATTAATTAAATTCAATTTTTTCTTCCTTGCCTCCCGTTATTGTGTCTGGTTGGAAGAATTTATTCAATTTTAGAATATTTTTCTTGATAGACATATTTCCATTTTTCTCCAATTTAATTTCAAGAAGCATTCCCTTCATGGTATTTTCAGAGAAGCCTTGGTCAAAAATAAAATTGCCCAAAGAATAAGCAATAAAACCATTTTTATAAACTTCCGTATCTTCTATCACATGAGGATGATGGCCAACTACTATTTTAGCTCCAGCATCTATGGCTTTGTGGGCTAAGTATTCTTGTCTGGCATTGTGTTTAGTTTGGTATTCTTCACCAAAATGTATTGAGACTATTAAATACTCAACTTGTTTTGAGGCATTTTGGATTATTTCATCAAAACGCGGATTATTGGCAAGCAGGACACCAGCTTGATTTTCAGTTGATTTTATCCATTCAGGTCCAACATCAGAAAATCCTAAATATCCTATTTTAATTCCATATTTTTCTATAATTACAGGATTTTCTGCTTCGCTTGCATTCACCCCTCCACCTATATATGAGATTTCGTTTTCTTTTAAATGCGCCAAGGTATCAGTATAGGCATCACGCCCCCAATCTCCAACATGATTGTTGGCAACTGAAACTACGGAGATTCCTGCACCCTTCAAAGCAGGTACGGCGGAGGGATCCATTCTAAATGAATATAAATTGCGCATATCTTTCCCTACGTCAGATATTGGACCTTCCAGATTGGCAAAAACGATGTCAGATTTTTTCAAGATCCCTAATTTTTCGAAAAGCGCTGAATAATCCCCGTTAAAATTTTTATTTACGGAATTTTTAACTCCGCGATCAAGCATTATGTCTCCGCCCAAGAGGAGAGTTACAAAATCTTTATCATATATTTCAGGCATATCAGTTCTTTCTTTCACCCAAGCCGTATTAGCATCTGCCTCCCCACCATAATATATATTTTTGTTTAAATATTTTAGAATATTTTCTACATCTTTGAAGCGATCTTTGCTTTGTAAAAGAGTAATTGCTATGTGGCGTACCCCAGTTTCTGATAAAGGAATTGAAAAAAGAGAAACAACTGTTTGTAAAGCGGGATCTGTATATCCGCTTTTACCGCCGAGATACCCTTCCTCATGTAAAAATTGATTATTGCTGGACCAGTTGTGTTTTTTGTTGGAATAACTGCGTTTGGTTGTGATTTGAAATAGGTCTGGTTTTTTTTGATTTAAATATCCAGCTAGTTTGAACATATCAAAAACAGTCGATTGGTTTTTGAGAGAAAGCCCACTCGGATCCCCGAAAGTAGTTTTAGATAATTCTAATTTGTTGGCTGTCTGATTCATTTTTTTTATGAAAGTATCTCGACCGAAATATTCGGCTATTATTTCTGCAGCGTCATTGCTTGATTCTAAGAGCAGGGGATAAATAAGATCTGTAATTTTTATTTTTTCTCCTAATTTTAAGCTGCCATTTTCTCCATATGTCCCTAATGCTTTTTTAGAAACCTTAGCAATATCATCTGGATTCATCAATTCTGTAGCGATAAAAGCAGTCATAAGCTTGGAAACTGAAGCGATCGGAAATTGTTGGTCTTGATTTTTTGTTAGGATAATCTCTCCTGTATCTAAATCACCAACTAAATAAGCCTCGGCTGAAACTTTTGGTTTTTGATTTAGATTTTTAGGATCTTTTATAGAATAAAAATATTTTGGTGTTGTTTCTTTGGCTGTCAAAGATTCTATTGCTATGGCTGTATTTTCGTATGGTTTTGTCGTTTTTTCATATCCAATATTTTTTAAAAAGAAAGATACAGAAAACACACCGATGATAATAGCGGATATTATCCAAAATCCAAATTTAATTTTTGAGTGGGAGACGAGCCTCATATTAATAGGTAATCTATCGTTTTTCTTTCCAAATCGACATTTTTCACTTTTATTTTAATACAATCACCCAGACGATATTTTTTCTTCTTTTTTTGTCCAACTAATTCTAATTTTTTTTCATTAAAAACATAGAAATCGTCCTGTATATCTCTCACTCGCACCAAACCTTCGCATTTTGTTTCCATTTCTTCTACATAAACACCCCATTCCGTTACTCCACTTATAATTCCCTTAAATACTTGGCCGATGCGAGAAGACATATATTCAACTTGTTTATATTTTATAGAAGCTCGCTCCGCATCCGAAGCGCATTTCTCTTGTTCTGAAGATTTTCTGGAAATTTCTTCATAGATGCTTAATTTTTCTTTACCTACTTTCAACCCTTTCAAATGATCAGTCAAAAGTCTATGTACCACTATATCGGGATATCGTCTGATAGGAGAGGTAAAATGGGCATAATATTCGAAAGCCAGACCATAATGCCCGACATTTTTTGTGGAATAAATCGCTTTGGCCATGGAGCGTATAACTGCGCGATGCACTGTATTTTCTTCATTTTTGCCTGACAGACTTTTTAAAAGATTATTTATTTCGTATGTCGGTATTATTCCGTCTATTAAAGATATTTTATATCCCAAGCTTCTTAGAAAAAATGCCAAATCAGCCATTTTTTCTTTGCTGGGATTGTCATGAATACGATAGACAAATACATTATCTTCCTTTTTTGTGCCCTTAGAAATAGTTTCCGCCACTTTTTTATTTGCTAAAAGCATAAATTCTTCAATTAATTTATTAGAATCA
>Ga0076069_109_pt1 | contig 43725 bp, 40 predicted proteins | sample RifGroC1_FD_68179 | JGI IMG/M metagenome (GOLD analysis project Ga0076069, IMG submission 68179) | Parcubacteria bacterium GW2011_GWC1_35_21 | reverse complement strand
GCAGCACATCCGATTCGCATAGAAGCTCCCATACCGGGCAAGTCATTGGTTGGTATTGAAATTCCAAACAAATCAAAATCAATAGTCGGACTAGCTACTCTTTTGGCAGATAGTAAATTTCAAAATTCTTCCAAACCTCTGACTATAGCCCTGGGCCGTGAAATTTCAGGTAAGGCAGTATTTGGTAACCTTGGAAAAATGCCACATTGTTTAGTAGCTGGCACAACAGGTTCTGGAAAATCAGTTACCATACACTCTATGATTACTTCCCTGCTTTATAGAAATGGACCAGATGATTTAAAATTTATATTGATAGACCCAAAACGGGTAGAACTTACTCTTTATAATAATATTCCGCACTTGCTCACCCCTGTCATAACTGATGCCAAAAAAACCATTCTAGCTTTAAAATGGGCAGCCAGAGAAATGGATCGTCGTTACGACATTTTGGAAGCGGAATCTGTACGGGATATAGAGTCTTATCATGCGAATGTATGGGGTTCAAAGAAAAAAACCCCCCTTAGCTCCCCCTTGTCAGGGGGAGAAAATAAGGGAACCTTCCCTGACAAAGAGAGTCAGGAGGGGTTGTTGGACCGCTTACCATACATAATTATTGTCATAGATGAACTAGCGGATATTATGAGTTCTTATCCAAGAGAATTAGAATCCGCCGTAGTCCGTTTGGCCCAAATGTCCCGAGCGGTCGGCATACATTTAATACTTTCTACCCAGCGTCCAGAAGTAAACGTCATTACTGGTTTAATAAAAGCCAATATTCCAGCTCGGGTCGCTTTGAAAGTTTCTTCCCAGGTAGATTCACGCACTATTTTAGATGCTGGCGGAGCAGAAAAACTTTTAGGCGCCGGAGATATGCTGTATTCTTCAGGGGAAGCTCAACCGGAACGTTTGCAAAGCGCATTTATATCAGAATCTGAAGTAAAAAAAGTTGTTAAATATTTAGCGGATGTATATAGAGATGAGATATCTGAAGAAATTTCGTTGACCACCGGTTCTATATCCGCAGACAAGAGTATTTTTGAAAGTACTTTGGATAACGAAGAAGATGATGACGATGAAATGTATGAGGAAGCAAGGTTGTGTGTGATAGAAGCTGGCAAGGCATCAACTTCCTATCTTCAAAGAAAATTAAAATTAGGTTATGCTCGCGCAGCGCGATTGATGGATAAATTAGAAGAGCGTGGAGTGATAAGCGCAGGTGACGGCGCTAAACCAAGAGAAGTGTTGGAAAAAATCACGCATGACGAAAATGGAGAAAATGTTGTGGAATAAAATATTGTGGATTTTTCTTTTTCTCGGGTCCTCGGGTCGGCTACACTTTCGTTTTTTATTTGTGTAGCCTCAACCAGACCAGCTCAAAAAAGTAAATTCCACAATATTTAAAAACAAAATAAAAAAAATGAAAAATAATGCAAAAAAAATATTAAAAATAGTATCTTTGTCAGCTTTTTTGCTTTTCATTATTATTTACGCTTTTTTTAGAACTAAAGATTTAATTTTCGGGGTAAAAATAAAAGAGGTAAATATAGTAGATGGAACAAAAGTTACAGATAATATTATGAAAATAACAGGCAATGCTAAAAATGCAGTTAATTTGACATTAAATGACCGTGTAATTTCAGTAGATCAAAAAGGTAATTTTGACGAGACAATCGCCCTACTTTCAGGTTATAATATAATCAGTATAAAAGCCCAAGATGAATTTGGAAATAACGACGAGAAAAATTATAAATTAATGTATTAAAATAATGAGCGGAGCGAATATATTTTAAACACCCTGTTAAATGTCCTTCGGACAATTTTTGCTTAGCAAAAATTATTTAACAGGGTCATGATTTTTATATTCACTTCGTTCATTAAAAATCTATGAAGAAAAAAGAAAAAAAAGAAGATAAAACTGTAGGAGTATCAATGCTTGATGATACTATAAAAGCAATACAAGCAAAATTTGGAGAAGGATCCATAATGAAATTCGGCGACTCGCCAAAAGTAGATATAAATACGATACCAACAGGATCTATCGGACTTGATATGGCACTCGGAGTGGGAGGAATACCCCGCGGAAGAATCATTGAAATATTCGGACCTGAATCTTCCGGTAAAACAACTCTCTCTTTGCATATCGTGGCCGAAGCGCAAAAACTCGGCGGAGTTTGCGCGTACATAGATGCCGAACATGCCATGGACCCAGATTATACAAAAAAACTTGGAGTGAATATTGATAATTTACTTATTTCCCAACCGGACACTGGAGAACAAGCGCTTGAAATCGTTGAAAGTTTAGTACGGACAGGAAAAATTGATGTCATTGTTGTTGATTCAGTGGCTGCTCTCACTCCTAAAGATGAAATAGAGGGAGATATGGGGGCATATCACGTAGGGAAACAAGCGAGATTAATGTCTCAAGCCCTTCGTAAACTCACTGCTATCGTAGCCAAAAGCAAAACAGTGGTTATTTTCATAAATCAAATCCGCATGCAAATTGGAGTGATGTTTGGCAACCCTGAAACTACCCCGGGAGGAAAAGCATTAAAATTTTACACTTCTGTCCGGCTTGATATCAGAAAAATTGCTCAAATTAAGAAAGGAGAAGATATCGTTGGCAATCGTACACGAGTGAAAGTAGTAAAAAACAAAGTAGCCGCACCATTTAAACAAACAGAATTTGATATTATTTACAATGAAGGAATTTCCAAAGAAGGCGAAATCATCGCTCTAGGTGAAAAATTTAAAATTCTAGAAAAAAGTGGAAATTCATATTTCTACCTGCCTAGTGGAGAAACAAAGGAAAAAATAAAACTAGGGGTAGGTTATGATTCTACTCGTACATTTTTAAAAGAAGAGAAAAAAATAGCGGGACAGATATTGAAGGAAATTCGTCGACACTTCCAAGAGGAAAATTAACTAACCGTCAACCTGGCAGGTTGACTAGTTTCTTGATCCAACTGTCAAGGATTTTCTTAAGTTTGTTTAAGTGCTCTATTTCCTTAAATGTATGTGGCGCTCCAGAAACGACATAAAATTCTTTTGGGCCAGGTACTAAATCATAAAGAATCTTTTGATGTTCTGGTGGACAGGATTCATCTTTTTCTCCTACCACAAAAAGTACTGGCATAGTAAGTTTCGAAGCGTTTGGTTGTAAATCATGTTTTAATCTTTCTTTCATGTGAGACCAAGGCAATCTTAATTCTGTTCCTGGTTTTGATGCACTTTGACGAGTAGCCCAACCTGTTTTTTTCCAATCAGTAATTTCATTAATTTTAAACTTCTTTGACGCTTCAAAACTAAGTTTACCAGAAACAACTAAAGCATACGGAAAAATTGCTTTTACTTCTTGTGGATATTCTTCAGCATATTTGGCCACAGCAAATCCACCTAAACTATGCCCAGCTAAAACAAAAGGTTTTTTATACCAATCTTGTGTTTTTGACCAATTTACAACATCAACTAAATCTTCATAATGATTTCGCATGGTGGCGTCTTCATACTTCCCTTCACTTTCACCAATTGAATTAGTTGCATCAAAATTTACTACTGTGTAATTATTTTCAAAAAAAGTTTTAGCGATAGTTTGAATGTGATTTTGCTGTCGGAACCCCCCTAATCCATGTAATACAAAAACAAGTCCGATTGATTTTTCAGGAATCGAAATTTCACCTACAATTTCTAAATTTTTTCTATTTTTTATTTTAAATATTTGCATAACCTATTTATGGTCAACCTGCCAGGTTGACAAGTCTTTTATATTCTTTATCTTCAAGAAAATCTTTAATCTCAACCATATATTCTCTTGAAGTCACATCAAAAGTTTCATAAAATAAATCATTATCAATAATCTTTGAAAATTCAGAAGTTTCTTTGTTAAAATAATCTCTGAAACTGGACCATCTATAATTCTTCAAAAATTCTATTTTCTTATTTTGACTGATATCTTTTTTAAGTAAATCAAGAATATTCAGATCTATATAAAAAGGTATATATAAAAAATGCCGATTATTGGTTATCTGAATTATTTTTGCAGAATTTTGAAAAAGATAACCACTTGCTCCCCTTTTTATATTTATATATTTAGTAAATGAATTACCGAGTCTTTTAACAAACTCTAAAACTCCGCCATCAACTTTTTCATATAAAAGAAGATGATAGTGATTTGGCAGTAAGGTCCATTTTAAGATTTCAACTATCTTTTCTTGGTCAGGAAACAAATTCACAGACTTATAATGTGGATACATTCTCAAACTTTCTCCTTTGTTGTTTAAACGATAAAGATTTAAGACAAACCTAAAATAATCAGAATCATTATCAAAAATCTTTTCCTTTCTTATACCCCTATTACAAATATGATAAATATCTCCAACCATGGCTTCTATTATCTCAAAAACATATCCAACAGTCAACCTGGCAGGTTGACTGTTTAGATGCGCTCTACATATTCCCCTGTTTCTGTATTTACGCGAATTATATCTCCTTCTTCTATAAACATCGGAGCGTTTAAGGTTGTGCCGTTTTCTAATGTAATTATTTTATTTCCACTTTTAGAAGTATCCCCGCGGACCGCCGGAGGCGCTTCTTTTACTTTGAAATCCATTTTAATAGGCAAAGTTATTTTTATTGTTTTTTCTTCACCATCATTATCCCAAATTAAAGTAAAAACAGTCCCATTTTCTTTAAAAAATTTTCCGGCATCACCTACTAGAGCCGAGTCTAATTCAAATCTATTCTTAGGATTATCTATGTCACAAAACCAAAATTCACCCTTATTGTGATATAAAAATTTGACTTCACGCTTCTCTATGTCTGCTTCATCGACAGTATCTGATACGTGAAAAGTGGCTGCCATTGTTTTTCCAGAAATTAAACTTTTTAATTTCACCTGATTTTGAGGTTTTCTCTGTTGAGTGCGAGCCACATGAGAATCTATCACTTCACAAGGTTCATTGGCATAAATTATTATTTTTTTTTCTCTAATTTCGTTATATTGAAGCATGTTCTTTCCACCTCCATATTTAAGTATGAAGGTCTGTCTATAATTTAATTTATTTAGCAACAAAAGGAAGCAAACCTAAAAACCGCGCGTTTTTGATAGCACTGGCGAGCTGACGTTGGTTTTTCATTGTCACGCCGGTACGCTTGTGATTCATTATTTTACCATTGGGATTCAAAAACTTTTTCAAGATTTCGATATCTTTATAGTCTATATATTTTATATTGTTAGCTGAAAAATAATCTTGTTTCATATTTTTTATTAAAATGGAATATCTTCGGGATTAATATTTTCTTCCGGATATTCTATGGTGTCAATTTCTTCAGAATTTTTTTCACTTGATATTTTTTCAGAATTTGTGCTTTGTACTGATGCATTTGTGCCACTACTTTTGGGACCAAACTGTGTGCGGTCTGCTACTATTTCCGTGCGATATTTTTTTTCTCCGCTTGTTTTGTCTTCCCAGCTTCTTGTCTGCATCCTGCCTTCAACTAGTATAGAACTTCCCTTTTTCATATACTGGGCGACCGTTTCTGCCTGGCGTCCAAAAACCACCACATTATGATAATCAGCAGATTCTTGACGCGCGCCATTTTTGTCTTTCCAAACACGATTGGTGGCGAGAGAAAACGAACAAACTTTTATGCCTGAAGGCAGAGAACGAAGTTCTGGATCACGAGTAAGATTTCCTATTACGATTGCTTTATTTAAATACATAGTTTTTTACTGATTATTAATAATTTTACACTGCGACCATAGCGTCTATTTCTTTATCTATTTTTTCTTTATCGATAGGGATAGGCGGACTATTTTCTCCTTCCTTTCTTACAGTTGGTATTTTTCTTCTAGAATCCTTATGTATGAATCTCTTAGCAGCAATGGTATTCTCTCTTACTGTTTTTAATATCAAAAATCTGATGAAATTCAAATCAATATCTAGCTTTTTCTTCAATTCTAAAACTTTTTCCGGATTTATTTCAAATTTGACCCAGCCAAAAAACGCCGTGTCGAATTTATTTCGTACATTTTGAGTAACTTTAGACATGGTATAAGCGAGAGAAATCATCTTGGGTGTTTCATCTGAAATTATTTCTCCCCCCAAATTAACAACAAGATCCTTCAAGTTATTATAAACAACTGGTACGTCTTCTTCAGAGATAGCAGGCACCAAAAGGTAACCGAGTTCATAAACTCGTCCATCTGCACCTTCAGCATTATTTTGAATTAAACTATTGCCGTTTTTATTTTTTACCTCTGACATAAATATCATACTAGCAAAAACACCAAAAGAAGTAAACCCCACTGCTAAATCCTAAAAACTCTTTTCGCGTTTGCTATGATAGCTTTTGTGATTTCTTCTTCAGGTAAATTTTTAATTAAAGCTATTTTTTTTACAACTTCTTTTACATAAGAAGGCTCATTGCGTTTGCCACGATATGGGACGGGAGCGACATACGGCGAATCTGTTTCAGACATAATCATATCAAGCGGAGTATTTTTTATAATTTCATCATAATCATGGGTAAAGGTTATAACCCCAGTAAAGGACAGAGTAAAACCATAATTTAAAAAGTCTTTTGCATTTTCTATGCTCCCTGCAAAAAAATGCACATTTCCTTTTACTTTAGAATATTTTTTCAAAATTTCTAGTACATCAACATAGGCATCGATTTTTTTATCTTTCGGATTATTGCGAATATGAAGCATCAATGGTTTATTTATTTCATTAGCTAATTCTATCTGTTCAATAAATGCTTTTTTTTGTTTTTCTATTGATCCGGCTTCCATATGAAAATAATCTAATCCGCACTCGCCTATGGCTAGAACCTTGGGATCTTTCGTATGTATCGGATGCAATCCTATGATGGCATAAACCCCTTCTTTATATTGATGCGCTATTTCAACTGCCTTCTTAGAAGTATCTACCTGGGTACCAACATTTATCATCCAAGTATTATTATCAAGGGCTCTTTTAATAACTGCCTGCCAATTTTCATCAAATGCCTTAAAATTAAGATGCGAATGTATATCTATATATTTGAGCATATTATTCTTTTCGCAAAAACAGCGGCTGCTTTGGTTTTTCAAATTTTTTTAGTAAATTAAGAATTTTTTTAGAAGTTTCAGGCATTGCTGGAATAAGCATGTTCGCAATTATAGATAAATCTGTACATAAATCAGAAACAATGTCAATTGCAAAATCTTTGTCTGTTTTAAAAAGTTTATATGGCTCTTTCTCTTGAATTTTTTTATCTAAATCTTGAATCTTTTCCCATATTTCATCCATATATTTTCTAATATCAAAATTATCAAGATTTTTATTATTTTTTTCTAATTCAAGTGAATCAAGATGGGACACTCCATAATTTTCCACCATTGTAAGTATACGAGAAGTAATATTTCCCAACCCATTCGCCAGACCTGAATTATATGAATTTTTAAAACGCTCAATGGTTGCCACATAGCCCCTTGAAAGCGAGTGTTATCTTTACCACAATATTGTGTAGGACTGCCATTTACCCAGTATCTTTCAAAGTTTTTCGTATCTTCAGGCCAACCGAGAGTAGAGATATAATTAATTAAGGCATCGAACCAAACGTACATTACGTGCTCTGAATCTTCTGGCACCGGCACTCCCCAAGGCATTTTCGACTTTAATCTAGAAATTGAAAAATCTTGCAATTCATTTTTTACAAATGTTTTTATTTCATTAAAACGAAAACCCGGCACTATAAAATTCGGATTTTTTTCATAAAAATCAAGAAGCTTATCTCCAAAGGCCGAATATTTAAAAAAATAATTTTCTTCGTTAATGACAGAAATTTTCATACCCGGATGTTCCTTGCATTCATTATTTTCTAATTCGGAATTGGTTTTCTCACTTTCACACCCAATACAATATTTTGCTTCATAATTTTTTTTATAAATGTACCCATTTTTAAATACTCGTTTCCAAAATTCTTGAGCCGCAGACTGATGATGCTCATCTGTAGTGCGGATAAAATGAACATTCTCACTAACACCAAACATTTTTAACTGTTCTTTGAAGGTTTCAAACCCTTGGTTGACAAAATCTTGTACTTTTATATTTTTTTCTTTAGCTTTTTCATACACTTTGATACCATGTTCATCCGTACCGGCATTAAAATATACATCATAGCCTACGAGTTTTTTATAACGAGCTATCGTATCTGCGCGCACAAATTCAAGGGCATGTCCTACATGAAGGGGCGCATTTACATAAGGCAAGGTGGTAGTAATGTAAAAACTATTCGTTTTCATCCCGTTAGAAATTACCATAAATAAACTTAAATAATTTATTAAAATAATGAGACATATATTTTATTATTTCTAACGGGATTCATCTGTTATTTTAGAAGAGATTTTCTTTTTTTCAAGATCACTCACTAATTCCATTATAAAAACAGCCACAGGAATAGCCAGAACCAACCCCCAAAATCCTCCTAACTCAAAACCTACTACAGCGGCAATAATTACCACCAGTGGAGAAAGACCCACCACGCTTTTTATAACAAGAGGAGAAAATAAGAAAACTTCAAACTGGTGAAGTATAATGTAAGCTCCAGTAACCATTAGCGCGCTTGAAAGACCTCCAGAAAGATAAGAAAAGGAGAAGGCCGGGATAAGGGCAACTAAAATACCATAAGGTACAAGTTCCATTATGCCTGCAATAAGAGCCAGGAGAAGAGCATATTGAATCCCCATGAGAGAAAGCATCAAATAGGTTAAAATAGTAATAAGAATACCTAAAAGCATCTGCCCTTTCATCCAAAGAGCTATCTTACGGCGTGAACGTTCCCATAAATCTACCGCGTATTCTTCGTATTTTATAGGCAAGATAATTCTTAAGAATTTTTCTATTCCTTTCTCTTGGATTGAAAGATAAAAAGAAATAAGAACGATAAGAATAACGTTAAAAACACTTCCAAAAGCCACACTGAGAACTTGAAAAAAACCGCCAGAAAGATTAGTAACAAAAGCTTTGGATGTTTCTAGAAGAGTGGTGAGAGACAAACTGTGTGAAAGATTATTTATAATATCTTTGGCTCCTGAAAATGCATCATTTTTAAAATAATTTAAAATCGAAGAATCCGGAATGTAGGAGGATAAGAAAACAGAAAAATTATAAACTTCAGTTATCAAAAGCGGGGCAAAAAGATAAAATAAAAGAGCTAAGAAAAGAACAGAAGTAGCATATATAATAACTACCCCAAAAACTCGATTGATTTTTAATCTCCTAAAATGAGGAACAGCTGACTCCACAAAAGAAGCTAACATAATAGCAGATAAAATAACAAAAAACAACTCCCGCAGATACCAGATTGAAAATAAACCAATGGCCACTAAAAAGAAACGAATTATTGTGCCGGTAGTCATTGAAATAGGAGTGATATGATTTTTCTCAAACATATAGATATAATACCATAAAAATTAAAAACATCCACTTCGGGAACATCTAAAATCTTAATATTTTAAGAAACTTCATTTTGCTCTTTGAAGGTCCGATGAGTGCTAAATTGAGTCTGTTATTTTTAAAAATATGATTGGCTAAAATTTGCACTTGGTTTACTGTCACTTTTTTGATTTCATTAGCTTTTTCTCTTATTTCTTTTATTTCGTGTTTCAAAAGTTCCTGTAAACCATAAAAACCCGCGATATCATCGCTTGATTCAAGAGAGAGTTTCATGTTGCCTACTAAAAATTCTTTCACTTTGTTTAATTCTTCTTTAGAAATTTTCTGATTTTTTAATTTTTTACATTCTAAAAGTACCGCTTCTACAACTTCATTTATTCTTTTATTATCTACCCCGGCAGAAATTTGGAGAAATCCGTGATCGGTATAAGCATCGTTATAAGCTCGCACATAATAACCAACACCCATTTCTTCACGTAATTTCTGAAAAAGTCGCGAACTCATGCCACCACCCAGAATTCCAGCTAAGACAGAGAGTACGGCATTTTTTTTATCAAATAAATCATAACTGCGCACCCCTAAAACAAAGTGTGTTTGGTCTGTTTTTTTGAAACTGACTAATATTTCTGGTTTTCTTTGTATTTCTTTTGTTTTTAATTTTTTCGCTTTCATCCCGCGTGGAATTTTAGCAAAAACTTTGTTCACTTCTTTCAAAACATTTTTTTCTGTTATTTGCCCAGCAACTATTATTACAGTGGCCTCCGGTAAATAATGCATTCTTTTATATTTTACAAAATCATCACGCTTCATATTCAAAATATTTTTCTTCTGACCGGTAATATTCCATCCTGCCGGTTGATTGCCATAAAGAAGCTGCATCATTAAATCTTGAACATGTCGATTGGGCATGTCTTCATACATATTTATCTCTTCAATGATAACTCCTTTTTCTTTTTGCATCTCAATCTCTGGAAAAGTAGAATTCAGATAGATGTCCGAAATTACATCAAAAATTTGGCTAAAATGTCTGGCATCAGATTTTGCATAATATCCTGTATATTCTTGCGCCGTAAAAGCATTATACTGAGAACCAAGAGCATCTAATTCTTTTGAAATATCTATTGCTTTGGGTCTTTTGATTGTTCCTTTAAAACACATATGTTCCAAAAAATGCGACAAGCCATTTATTTTTTTTGTTTCATATTTAGATCCTGCTTCAACTAACACTAAAACAGTAGCCGTCGGATTGTCTTTCATCGGTACTGTTATCACTCTCAAACCGTTTTTTAAAACTTTTTTAGTAAACCTCATTTATATTTTTTCCTTTATATAACTTTTCAGGTTTTCTACTTTTATTCTTTCCTGCTCTCCCGTATCTCTATCACGGACAGTCACGGTGTTGTCCGTGAGTGTATCAAAATCAATAACAATACAAAATGGGGTGCCTATTTCATCTTGTCGACGATAACGTTTGCCTATATTGCCATTGTCATCCCATATTACACGGCCAAATTCTGCTTTAAGCGGGGCAAATACCTTCGTATTGGCATATTCCACAAGTTCTGGTTTATTTTTAAGTAGCGGCGAGACAGCGCAAATAACTGGTGCTATAGAAGGCTTAAATTTTAAATGGGCTCGAATTTCTCCCCCTTTTTCATCTTCACAATAAGCAGAAAGCAACAATACGAGCATTGCACGGTCAACGCCAAAAGTTGGTTCTATGACATGCGGAATTATTTTTTCTGCGCTTTCTTCGTCAATATAATCAAGTTTATGGTTTTTCAAATCAAAATCCGTTCTATAAGCGAGACCGAAAAGTTCTTTTCTGCCGAAAGGATAATCAAATTCAAAATCCACCGTTCTTTTGGAATAATGGGCGCGATCTTCATCAGAGACCTCAAGTTCATGAATTTTCCCCATATCTATGCCTATTTCTTCCATCCATTCAAGCATTTCACCTTTCCAATATTCAAAATATTTTTCCCAATCTTCCTCGCGAGTAAAATATTCTATTTCCATCTGTTCAAACTCCCTTTGACGAAAAAGAAAATCCCGCGGAGCTATCTCATTGCGAAATGCTTTACCGATTTGAGCCATGCCAAAAGGAAGCTTGGGATGAAAAGCATCTACGGTATTTTTAAAATTCACAAACATACCCTGTGCCGTTTCGGGCCGTAAATAGGAAACAGCCACTTCCTCTTTTTTTGCTCCGACCTGGGTCTTAAGCATTGTATTAAATTTTTTGCCATCAAGTGAATCCGCAAAATTAGTTACATGCCCAGCCGCTTCCCAAACTTTACTATTCATAAGTATGGCTGTATCAATACCATACATATCACGTCTATTATCTACAAATTTTTTCCACCAGGATTGCTTGATATTATTTTTTAAAGCTAATCCAAAATGCCCCCAATCATAAGTGCCGGCCAGCCCCCCATAAATTTCTGAACCAGCAAATACAAAACCCCTTCTTTTGCAAAGCGAAACTATTTTTTCCATTAAATTATTTTTTGTCGCGTTTTCTTTCATCTTTTTACTTTATAACTTTATAAACTTTCTACTTTATGGACTATTCAATTACCCTGCTCCCATTGCCTGGAAAATCGGGATCTTTTAGAAGCCGGATATCAAGTGGTATTTTATTGACCTTCACATCTACATTAGCAAAATCATCGTGTCCGGTCAAAATTGTATCATTTACAATAACAGGCGTGGCGCCAACTTGAGAAAGTGAAGGAGTTAATTCCACCTGAAAAGAAACCTCCTTCCCTGCCTGAGTGATACCGGTATCTTTAGCAATTCCACCCACATTCCAAACTATTTCTCTTGAAGACTCATCATAAAACAAATCCTCCGTTGCTGGAGAAAACGAACCTGCAAACCGCACCCACGATGGAAGAGTAGAACGTACTTGCGCTTTTGAAATATTATTTGCCGTATTGGAAAGAGACCAAACAATAGTATAGGTAGTTTTCTGTTCTACTTTCGGGGGTATCGGCCCGCTATTTTTAAAAGGCCCGGAATAATAAAGAGCTTTAGTTGAAAGTCCAACATCAGAAATAATTTTTATAACTTTTGACTCTGAATTGCTTAATTCCGTAATAATACCACCGCTTTGTGCCTGCCGGCCCGTGACAAAAACATCTATATTGATAGTGGGAAGAGAAACAATTCCATCTGCAGCAGAAAAGAGAGGGAGAGAAGAAAGAGAAAAAGACACAGTTCCAAAATCACCCGGGTTTACTTCTTCAAATTTGCTTTGAGAATTTTTATCCCAAATTATCAAGTCTTGCGATGAATTATAAAAACCTTGCGCCACAGATATTGTCTTGCGATTAACTGCATTGCCATAAATTTTTGCCCGAATTTCCAAATTATTTATTTTTGTTTCCAAATTATTCGTCCATTGTATTTGTCCCTGAATTGGAGTCTTAGTATCTATTACATATTCCCTTTGATATACACCATTGATAAGAAGCTCCGCTCCGATTGAGGATTTTTTTATCATCACAGCATGTTCCAAGGAATTAAAAACAATTCCAATCAAAGACTTATCCGACAGAGATTGAGATCCACTCCACACACGAAATATTTTTTCTTCTCCATCAAAAACATCAACCATTTTGCCAAGGATAGAAATATTGCGTTCCGCACCAGGGGCAAGATCTCCCAAGTTCCAAATATTATTGCCTAAAGACGGTGCTGGAGTAGATTTTATAAATTGGAAACCAACTGGATAATCAACTTTTAGAAGTATTTTGGAAATTGATTTAGTAGAGTTTAAAGTAGCTTTTACACCAAGAGTAATATCTTGATTTGAGCTTGCTTCAGCAGGAGCATTGACTAAAAGATTTATCGGCGTGGAATTTATAGAAACAATATAAAGTTTATCTTTTACAAAAATGGCATTCGATCCTTCTACTCTATATTCAAGAGAAATTTTTATCTGGCGAGTACTTCCCTGTTCTCCAAAAAGTACTAATTTTATATTTTCATCTTTTACCTCCCCGGCAGAAATTGTCCCCAATGATATGCGAATATGTTCGTTATCTTGGGAAAAACCGACCTGGGAACTCTTTGGGTATTCTATGACAAGATCGACAAGCTCAAGAGAGGAGCTATTCCTATTTACTATTTCAAGCAAAAGAGGATACTCTTCTCCACCTGCGGTGAAATCATTACTAAGCACAGAAATATCAATGTTATCGTTAGAAACGGTGTTGCCCCTGGCAAAAAACATATAGGAAGCATAGCCTAAGGCTAATATAAAAAAGACTATTGAAAATATAAAAAATTTTTTAAACATCGATGTTTTCATAAAAAATTTCTCTTTAAAATCAGGTTCGGCACTTTCTTTTTTTTCCCAAAAATCCATCACTTTTCTTTTCTGAAAATGTGGAAAACTATCGTGGTGTTCAATTCTAGTCTGATAATTTTTATTGAAAAGCTTGCTTTTTAGTTCTTCTATCTTATTCAGTTTATCTTTATCATGGAGTAGCATTTCTTAATTATACCACCCCGAACAAGATTTGAAAAATCTTTTACGGGGCGAGTTATTTTACAAGTGTGTCTCCCTGAGTGCTTTATTGATTTGATACAATATTTTTGTCCTGCTTTCTGAAACTTTAAATATTAAATCCTCTTCAAATGGTGATTTAACAAAATCTTTTAGCATTTCATTGCTTCCTATGTATCCTAAATTATTAAGAATGCGTAAAACGATGATAGCTTCAATATTATGTAATTCTTCTCTCGTTTCAGATTTCTGCAAGATAGACAATCCATTCAATAAATCTGCAAACAAATCTTTGTTGGGGTCCTCTCCAGCCAATAAACGTTTTAATAATTTAGAAATATTCACAAAAATTTCAAAAACTCCCGGTTGGGATAATTTTTCAAGTTTATTTGTTTTGACAGTATTTGTAATTCGCCAAAAATCTTTTCCTTTCACCAAATCAATTTTTAGATAAGCAAAATCTTGCAAAACAAAGCGCAATTTTGAAGACATTTTTCGCACTCCCTGAGCGGAAGCATGAATCATCCCTAAATCACGAGTAAAAATAGAATAATATTTTCCGGTTTCTCCGAAATTTCCGCTTCCCAATATTATTCCTTCTGTATGATAAATATGATGCATTTAAATTTCTCTTTTTTATTTCTTAATTCTTATTTTAAATACTAATTCATCAATTTTTGTTTCCTCTCCGTCATTTTCCTTGAATTCAATTTTTGAAGCAAGAACTATCTTTAACAATTCAACTTCAAACTTTTGAATCAATTTTTTACCTATATCGTTCGTTTCAATTACCAAAGAAATTACATCATTTGGTGTAAGCCCAATTTTTTTGCGCATATCTTGTACAGCCCTAACCAATTCACGATAGTTTCCTTCTAGTTTCAATTCTGGAGTTATTTTTGTGTCAAGCAAAACTTCACCAAGGTCGGACCTTTCTGAAGATTTAAGTTCCGACCTTTTTTCAAAAATTATTTTTTTTACATTTAACTCATCTTTGATTAATGTTTCGTATTCATTATCTAGTTTGTAATTTTTTATTTCTAATTTAGCAAGTGGTTGTCGAACTTTTATTCCTGCTTTCTGCCTAGCTTCCAACCCAAGAGTTACAACTTTTCTAACTACTTCCATGTTTTCTAGAATTTTTGACTTACCAAACGAAAAAAACTTGAAAGTTTTGGAGGGCCAACTTTCCAGATGTACACTTTCCACATCATTTTCATTTTTTAATTTCAACCAAATGTCTTCCGCGGCAAAAGGGGCAAATGGGGCCATTAATTTTGCCAAGTTTTTTAAAACAAAATACAAAGTCTGTTTTGCTTTTTCGTCACCGTTCTTTATTCTGTCTCGTGAACGACGTAAATACCAAGTAGATAAATCCTCAATAAAAGACTCAACTGGTCGTGTAGCTAAAGATATATCATATTTTTCCATTCCATTGGTCATTCCGCAAATAAGTTCGTCTAATCTGGTCAAAATCCATTGGTCCAAGATATTTTCTGATTTTTTATGTTCTAAAATTTTTAATTGAGGATCTCTATATAATTCATAAAATGCCAAAACATTATTAAGTCTGCTGATTATTTTATTTGAGATATCTTGAACAGATTTTTCAGAAAAATTGATATCTTCCCCTTTCATTACAGGACAAGACATAAGATAAAAACGAAGTGCATCTACTCCATATTTATTAAACAAAATCCATGGATCTGGAAAATTATTTCTGGATTTTGACATTTTTTCTCCATCTTCCGCTAAGATAGTTCCAGTGGTAACAACATTTTCGAATGGTGCTTTTCTAAACAAAATAGAAGAAATAACATGAGTATAATAAAACCAAGTTCTCGTTTGAGCGATATATTCTGCCACGAAACCAGCTGGAAAATTTTTCTTTTTCCAATCTAAATTCTCGAATGGGTAATGGTCTTGTGCAAAGGGCATTGAGCCGGATTCAAACCAACAATCTATAACTTCCGGAATTCTCTTGTATTCTTCCCTTTTTTCATCGACAAGAACAATATTATCAATATATGGTCTATGCAAATCTAATTCATAATTGTCATTATGCGGAAGTGGAATAAAATTAAATTCTTTTATTTCAGCGTTCTTAAGTAAAAAGTTGTTTTTTATATCATCCATTGTTTCCTCTTTGTTCAAGCCATTAATGGCAGAAAATAACGCCCATACTGTATCCTCGTGGGTAATAATCAATATATTTTTATTCTGATATTTCCGGTCAATTTCATAGATAAATTCACCCACTCTTTTTTTAACATCAACCAAGCTTTCACCTCCTTCAGGCGCCCCGTCATATTTACTTAAGTTATTATTTTTAAAAAAATCATGGACTTTTTGGATTGGGCCATCAGCAAAAATTCCGTCGTTTAATTCAACCAGACGTGAATCTATTTTTATATTTTGCGAAGGAAAATTTATTACTTTTTTGATTATATTTGTAGTTTCTTCGGTGCGCAAAAATGAAGAGGCAAAAATCATATCAATATTTTTATCAACTAAAGATTTCACCGCTTCAGTAACTTGCTTTTTACCTTTCTCTGTAAGGTGATGAATATTGTCCGGTGCGCTTGAACAAACTTTGAGAACATTATTCTCCGCTTCGCCATGTCTCATTACGAAATACTTATTTCCAGATTTTTTTGTTTTTGATTTGAGATCCTCTATTGAATTTACAAACATTATTTTCCCAGAACTAGATTTCCAGAAAGGCAATGGGCTAGCCCAATAGCGATTGCGTGAAATAGTCCAATCTGGAGCAGATTCCATTGTATTTTTGAAACGTCCACCTTTTAAATGAGACGGAACCCAATTCATAGATTTAGCATTTCAGAAGAGGTGTCTCACAACGATAACAATGCGGATAAGAGTGAACTATTTTTTCTTTTTCAAAAAGTTTTCCATTTTGAGCCAAATACTTAATTATTAAGACATCAGCCGACTGATGATCTTCTTTTGGTTTAACTTTAATCCCGGCAAAATCTGTAACTTCTTTTGAAAATGTACCATTCGGTTCAACATGTCTAATAAATGGAATATTGTGCTCTTTGGCAAGACTCATATCGTCTTCTCCGAAAGCAGGAGCCTCATGAACTACCCCGGTTCCTACGTCTGTGGTAACAAAATCCGCATGCCAAACTTTCCAAATATTTTCTTTATTTAGTGTGTCGATATTTTTATAATAATCAAATATAGGTTCGTAAGAGAGACCAATAAGATCAGATCCTTTTATATCATCATACACTATTTCAATTTCTTTTCCTTTGAAAACTCTTCCAACACTTTCACTGGCGACAATAAGTAATTCTGGAACTCCTTTAATTCTAAGCGCTGTGTAATTTATATTTTTCCCAACGGCAACCGCTGTATTCCCTGGTAATGTCCATGGAGTAGTCGTCCATGTAATCATATATACAGAATCTTTTGTCTCTTTTCCTTGTCCAAATTTTTGTCCCGATTTTAATTTAGATTTTACATAAACAGATATGTCGGTAATATCTTTATAACTGTTATCCATCGCAATTTCAGAGTTAGCAATCGGCGTTTCACATCGCGGACAATAAGCAAGCACTCGCACACTTTCATAAAGCAATCCTTTTTTATTTAATTCGCCAAGCGCCCACCAAACACTCTCAACAAAAGTGTTGTCCATTGTCTTGTATGAATTATCAAAATCAACCCATCTACCAATACGATTTACGGTCTTTTCCCATTCAGCAACATAAGTCAAAACTTTACTTCTGGCATATTCAACGAATTTGTCTATTCCCAATTCTTCGATAGCTTTTTTCCCAGAAATATTTAAATCTTTTTCAACAATATTTTCAATCGGCAATCCGTGACAATCCCATCCCCAACGACGTGGAACCGAAAATCCACGCATAGCCTGATAGCGTCCAATGACATCTTTAGTCACACTTCCAAGTATGTGACCGTAATGAGGAAGACCAGTTGCAAAAGGTGGACCATCATAAAAAACATAATTCCCTTTGGGTGAAAATTTTTCCAGGGATTTTTTAAAAATGTCATTGGTTTTCCAAAATTCCAAAACGCGCTCTTCCCGAAGCGCTGTTTCAGATTTTTTTGTCCCGAGCGAAATCGAGGGATTTGTCTCATTTTCAGCCATTATTGACTGATTCTAACATAAAATTTTTATTTTTACATCCTGTTGTTTAAGACAAAAGCTTTTGACCTCATTCACCACAAATTATCAACTTCAGTTGGGTAAAGCAGATTGTTTTTTGTTTTTAAATAGAAGAAAAATAAAATATACAATTGAAAATAATGAAGACAAAATTAAAGCCGAAGTGCTACGATCATAACAAACTATTCCCGAACATATTGGATTAATTTGAGATAATATAATGGTATCTATTATAATAAAAATTATTATAATTAATAAAACTGATTTGTATTTGATGTTTTTTAAAAAACCAGAGAAAAGTATTAATATTGTTAATGGTAACAGAACTCCAAACATAGGATGAAATAACTCAGTATTATAAGGGTTTAAATACGGGAAATTCATAATAATAATGAATAATATTAAAACAAAAAATACAATATTGATAATAAGTGGTTTTTTCATATTAATTTAAATTATCTAATAATTTATTCAGCATATCAAGTAAGAGTTGAGCATCGGTCTTTGATAATTTCTTTAGTTTAGGATGTTTAGAATCTGGCTTAGATAATTTCTTTTCTAGAACAGACTTAAATCTATCTGCTTTTAATTTTGCTTTATCTATTTTACCCTTTTGTATTGATTTGATTATATTATCTATCCTTTTGTTAAAAGCTTTAATTTTAGCTTGAGGTAAATCTAGAGAATTAATCGTCGCTTTCATAATCTGTAGATATGTAATTGGATCAAAAGTCACACTTGGAGCTAACATAAAATCAGTTACTCCGTCCCCTGTCACATCTAGTGCTAGCTGTGGTACTCGAGTATTTGAATTTAAAGTAACTTCTGCTTGCGTTTGGGTTGTTACGGGAATATCAACAAAAGATGAAATAGTTGATGAGCCATCTGGTAAAACTTTTTCTGATTCGTATGTAAATGTCCCTATATCTATACCTTGAAGTTTAATTTTAGACATTTGGTCTTCTGGGAGATTGATGTATTTACCTTCGCCAAATTCCATGTATGACGAGTTTGCAATATTTTCTTCAACATAACAAAAATCAGAAGTTGGTGGACAGATTTTTCCTGTGTGATTTCCATCCACATCATAGGCATCTAATGTAACTGGTGAATGTATTGAGATACGAAAACGGTTTTTTATGTCTATAGGAACTGTAGTATTTAAGTATGCTGAATTAGTAAAAGAAATTTCTTTAATAACATTAGAAATGAACTCTAAAATAGGTTGGGTTTCAAGAATATTTTTATGTTTGCTATTTATGGCAAGTGGAAATTTGTCATTATTTATCTGAAATAGATTCACCCAATACTTCTCTGTATTTTCTAGAAAACTCATATATTGAGCACTTGGTACAACTACGGTTCCGTCTCCATCAGACGTGAACCGAGGTTTTTCGTCTAATGTAAATTTGCAACTTGAACCGGTACAATCTAACCTTGGATAATATTCAAAACTTGCCACAGTATCTAATCCCCAACCAGCCACTTCTATTACTCTCATACTAGATGGTGGTGTAAAAACGTCTATACTATCGTGTAAACTTTCAGCTTTAGAAAATAAACTTTCTGATAAATTAATAGGTAAATTCGTTTGATTGATAGCTGGATTTGTCCTTCCTTCATTTCCAAAAAGAAAATCTTTGTATTCAGAATAAGAATTAATCGCACTGCCGAAAGTTTGGACCATTTCTGTTGTTACATTGGAAGGAATTGCTGTATCCACAAATGTTGCCGGTGAAGCGCTAATATGATTTATGTATTCCTTGCTTGGCAAAAGTCCAAAAGCACTAAGCATATTTCGTCCGAGTTCACGAGCACGAGTTTCATCTACAAGCCAGCCACCTAAAATACTCTGGTCGTATCCATGCATTATCGCAGGTACAGCCACAGCCGTCCCTATTTCTGGCACAGCAACCAAAATTAAAACATCTACATCGTCAATCAAATTATTAACACCTGCTATTTTATCATCTTGCAATCTTTTCAAAAGTGCCTTAGCTAAAAGTCCACCATTACTATGCGCAACGATTGTTACTTTTCCATTCTTAGATGAATCAACCAAGGATTGAAGTGTCTCAACAAGCGATAAATTTCCGTTTTGATAATTAGTTCCACTATTTACAATATCATCAACACTTTGTCGCCAATCATAGGCAAATGACTTCCAATCAGCAATTTTCCCATCATTAACTAAATCGTCCATAGTGTTAGAAAAACTTTTATAAATACTTTGTACAGTTGGACCTGTTGGAATTGGTATATTTGTTTCTTTTATAATGTCTCTGGTGTAAATACTTGAATTTTTACTAGTTCCATCAGTATTCAAATACAAATCCTCCACATCACTATTTGCATTTGGTTCCCAAAGCTGATCTTCACTTCCATTGTTCTGATAAAGTCTACTAGCCTTAATCCCTGGTAAAAAAAGAACATTGGAGAAACAATCAACAGTACAAGATTGTTGTAATGGGTCTGAAATGAGCCATGGATCAAAAAGAACTGGCGCTTCTCCTTCATCATCTTCGACTCCGTTACCAAGACCATTGGGATTTAAAGTTCCATGATGAGGTCCTGATGGATCACCCCACCAAGTATTGCGAAAATCAATAGTGTAATCATATTGAGGTTCTTCTATATCTTCCTCTCCTTCTTCCTGAGCGATAGCTTTTTCTGTTTTAAATAAATTAAAAAACCAAGCAAAAAAGCTTCGCTTCTCGGGTTTTAAAGCGAGCGGAGGCATAAGAATGTTTGAAATTCCACTGTAAGTGTTTCCGTAAATACTCAAACCTGAAACCGTAAATATTGAATTCGGCAAAGATTCAAATTGATTTATCGATATTCCATGATTATTACTTCTAATTATACTATCTGAAATATTTACTGAATTATTGCCATTAGTTGAAATCCCTATAGAATTTTTCTCAAAGATAGAATTTGTCACATTTACTCCATCATCCTCACCCACAGAAAGACCATAATATGCATAACTTATAAAAATATAATCAAGTGTAACACTCGGGTTATAGTTCTGCGAAGAAATAGATATTCCGCCACCTAGATATTCTTCTGTTTTAATATTCGGCACTGTTGTAATTTCTATTCCTTCCTCGTTATATATCTCTCCGTCAGTGTCTCCACCCAATTCGTCATCAAACCAACTAGTAAAATGAACTTTCTCGGATTCTGTACCTTGCACGTTCAAAGTACCTAGCACATAAAGTGGATTAGATGCTTTTACAATCACGCCTTCTTTTATAGTTAAGGTCACGTTCGGAAGTACTGCCGTGTAGTCATCCAAAATATACGGATTATTTTCTTTAGTCCAAATAGTATCTGTATCTATATCTCCCGATATATGGGTTTCGGCAAAAACTTTCGGGACAGAGATAAACAAAACACCTAAAAAAATAAAAAAAGGAAACAAAAAAATTAATTTTTGTGTACGCATTTAATTTAAAAATTATTTATATAAATTTATTATCTCACAAATTTAAAAGAAAAAGTATAAATATGTGGAAAACTACATCCTCTCTGGAGCTTTGATGCCGAGCAGATACAATCCATTTTTTATGACAAGAGAAAAAGCTAAAGTAAGAGCTACTTTGTAAGGTGAAGTCGGATCATTTTTGTCTATAATTTTTGTACTGCCATAATAAGTATTATAAGCACGAGCAATATCTATCAAATAATTGGCAATATAATGCGGTTCAAATTCTTGGGCTGACCTAAATACAATCTCGGGAAATCTATATAATAATTTTTCAACTTCCGTTGGAGCAAAATCATCTGACATAAAGCCAGGTAAAATATTTTCTTTTTTTGCTTTCTCCAAAACAGAATTAGCTCGAGCAAAAGAATATTGCAAGTACGGTCCAGAATCTCCTTCGAAAGAAATAGATTTTTCAAAATCATAAATAATATCGCCGCCGATATTTTGTTTCAAAATTGAATATTTCAAGGCGGAAACTCCAACATCTTTACTAATTTGCTTTTTTTCTTCTTCCGTAAAATCTCGGTTCTCTATTTTTTTCAAAATTTCATCGCAGGATTCCAAAATCAGAGATTCTCCGGTAATAACATTTCCTTTCCGAGAAGACATTTTGCCAGAAGCCAGACGCATCATGCCATGAACAACGTGCTTCATTTTAGAGGCAAATTCGGGACTTATTATTTCAAGCGCTTTATTGACTACTTTCATATATTCTTCTTGTTCGTGGGCTGTTATCACCACTGATAGGTCTAAATTTTCTTTCTCGAATTTCATTTTAGTGAGTCCTAATTCTTTGGTCTCATAAGTGGGCAAGCCCTGCGAAGTGATAAATACTCTGGTATGAAGTTTAGGGTTGTATTTTTCTGCACGAAAAACTATTGCCCCGTCGCTCTTTTCAAATACATCAGATGAGGAAACAATCTTTTCTCCGATTGGAGCCACGATGCTCTCAAAAAAATAATAATTAAAACTGGTGCCGAGTATTTTATAAATTTCTTCAAATGCCTCAAGAGTTATTCTTCTGCCCCAGTCATAAATCTCATTTATTTTTTTATCACTTTTATCATAAATTTTTTTATTTATTTCTTCAATTTCTTTTTTAGCTTTTTCGTCAGTTTCATAGACATCATTTCCTTTAGCATAAAGATTTCCAATATAACGAGCTTTCTCGGAAACTGATTTATCTTCTTCAGGCAAACCTGATTTTAAAAGCTCATAAATAGCTTTGGCTACATGCGGACCAATATCACCTTGATAATTGGCACGGACCATTTTTGCTCCAGAAAATTCTACAATGCGAGAAATGGACTCTCCTATAGTATTGCTCATTAAATGTCCAATATGAAAAGGCTTAAAAGGATTTGGCTGAGTATATTCCACCATTACTTTCTTTCCTTCAAAAATATTATTTCGTCCAAAATTTTTATTTTCCAAAATTTCTCTGGTGGAATTAACAAAAAATTCTTTAGGTAAATAGAAATTTATGAATCCAGCTCCAGCTATTTGGATTTTTAAAACTTCTGTAGGTAAATTTTTGTTTAATTTTTTGACTATTTTTTCAGCAAGTTCTTTCGGGTTAGTTTTATTTTCCTTCGCCAGAACCATCGCTATATTTGTAGAAAAATCTCCCATTTCTAAATCTACAGGATGTTCGAGTGAAACCCGTCCGAACGGATGTTCATCCGGACGGATATCTTTAGCTTCAATATTCAAACTCTTGAGAGTATTTTTTATCAAATCTTCAATTTTTTCTTTTATATTCATTCTATTTTTTACCAGTTGAACCAAACATTCCTTTTCCACGAGCCGATTCACTCAATGTATTAGTCTCCTCTAACTCTACAATCTCTACAGGTGTAATTATAAGCTGAGAAACTTTATCGCCCTCCTCAAAAGTATAAGGCTTATCGGATAAATTCACTAGCAAAGTATTATATTCACCACGATATCCGGCATCAAAAACACCACCCATATGATGAAGTCCTGTTTTTGAGATACCTCCTTTATCCATAATAATTGCTCCATATCCTTCTGGAAATTCCAGCGCAAAACCATGCCAAAAACGATAATGCCCCATGGGTGGAATCGTTATTGTTTCCATGGCATATAAATCCATTCCAATATCTCCCGGATGGTGATATTTTGGTAATTTTGCATCTTTTTTTAATTTTTTAATTTTTATTTTCATTCTATTTTTTTATTAAAACTTTTTTCACTTTTTCATAAATTTTTTCATGGATATTTTGACGAGATAAAATTTTATTTTTCGGTACACATTCAATTTTTATAAAATTCGGAATTTCTTTTACTAACTTCAATGCGCTTTTGCGGGAATTTATTAAAAAATTTACATCTGTTTCATGCACATCTTTTCTCTTCTTCAAATAAGCTCTCTTCATTTTACTACTTTCACGGCCTTTTAAAAGCTGAAGAACAATTTTTGTTGGAAAATCTAAATATAAAATTAAGTCTGGTTTCGGAATCTTAAAAACTTCATACTCCATTTTTTCCAGCCATTTCATAAAATTATTTCTTTTTTTTACGCTTTTAATTTTCCCCGCTTGATGAATTTGGTTAGCCGAAACATAACGATTAGCAATGACAATATGTCCCTTCTTTAACCAATTTCTCAATTCTTCACTAGACTCCCAGCGATCTGCCGCATACAATACTGATGCGATTTTTGGATGAACATTTAAAAATTTATAATACTGTTCACTTAAACAGTGTCCAATAAAAGCTCCAAAGAAATTTTTATAGTATTCTGGAAAATCAACTATTTTTACAGTTTTTCCTTCTTTTTTTAATCTTTTTGCTAAAAGTTCCACTTGGGTCGCTTTGCCACTTCCATCCGTGCCGTCTATGACTATCAATTTTCCTTTGTATTTTTTCATATTTCTAAAATCTTTAATCCCCTTTTAATGGCTACGAATCCATACCCCCAAAGAAATGGAAGCCACAATGGCATCAAGCCAAAAAGCGAATTCCTGACAAAAGTTTCAACACCAGTACTAATAAAAATCATCTCAGATAGTATCATCACAAAAAATCCGAAGAAAAATATAAAAATATCGCCCCTCTCTTTTTTAGCCAAAAAAGAAATAAAAATAATCCCTACATATAAAACCGTGAGAAAATAATCATTTTGAATAATAGGAATAAGTCCAATCATCACAAGAATTGGAATTGTGTTAAAAATAATATTTATTATTTTATCTATGAGTTTCATTTTTTCTTTCTTAAAATCTCATCGATTTTTTCTGCGATTTTTATCATATCTTTTTCTTTTTTGCCACGGCTAGTTTCTGCACAAGTACCGAGACGAATACCGGAAGGATCCATCACAGAACGAGTATCGCCTGGAATAGTATTCATATTTACTATAATTCCTTCTTTTTCTAATTTTTCGCCTGCTTCCTTTCCCGAAATACCTTTTCCATTCATCCATGTATCTACAAGAATCAAATGCGAATCCGTGCCACCAGAAACGATATGCCAACCAAGTTTTTGAAGTTCTTTTGCCAAAACTTTGGCATTTTTTACAACTTGTTTCGCATATTTTCTAAACTGAGAAGTGCTTGCCTCTTGAAGAGCAACAGCTGCAGCTGCAATATTGTTTTCATGTGGCCCGCCAAAAAGTCCGGGGATTACTGTTTTATCTATTTTTTTGTCAAATTCTCTTGCATCTTTTTTTACAAATAAAATTGCGTGTCTTGGACCACGAAGACTTTTATGTGTGGTGGTCATAACAGAATCGGCATATGGAAATGGCGACGGATACACTTCCCCCGCCACCAATCCAGCAAAATGTGACATATCAACATGCAAAATAGCTCCACATGCATCTGCTACTTCTCTGAATTTTTTGAAATCAACAAATCTTGGATAAGCCGTAAAACCAGCCACAATAATATCCGGCTTTTCTGTTATGGCAATTCGTTTTAATTTTTCATAATTAATAATTTCAGTTTTCGGGTCAACTTCAAACTGTAACGGTTTCCAAAGCTTGCCGGTCATAGAAGCTGGATGTCCGTGAGTCAAATGCCCGCCGGAAGTTAATTTCATTCCCATAATCTTTCCACCGATTGAAACCAAGGCTGAATATAAAGCAAAATTAGCGGGAGAGCCGGAAAGAAGTTGCACATTTACATGCCATTCTTCGGGTTTTAATTTAAAAAGTTTTAAAGCACGTTCTTTGCAAAGATTTTCTACTTTATCAATAATAATATTTCCGCCATAGTATCGCCTACCCGGATACCCTTCTGCATATTTATTTGTAAGCACAGATCCTAATGCATTTAAAACATCCCTAGAATTGTTTATCACGCATTCATTTATTCTAGCACATTTCATAATTATTGTTCCCAATAAGTCGGTCCTAAAAATTTTTGCACCAAACAAAGAAAGAACATCTAATGTTTCTTGATGTGGATGACCATATTTATTATTTTTTCCATCTGAAATAAACGCATAGGTGGGAGAAGTAGCCTTTACAAATTCCGGGGAAGTAGAAGTGCGCGAGCCATGATGCCCAACTTTTAGAATATCACTGTTTAGTTGCGCTATAGAATTTTCTTCAAGAATTATTTTTTCTGTTTTAATTGTTGCGTCTCCGGTGAGCATTATAGAAGTATTACCATAAAAAAGTTTAGCCACTATTGATCCGTCATTTGTGGACCAAAAAGACACATCCTGATCAGGAAATAAAATTTGAATAAATACTTCACCGCCTAGATTTAATCTCATTCCTTTTTTTGCTAAGATACTTGGGATATCTTTTTTCTTTAATTCATCTTTTAAATTTTGATATACTTTAGAATCAGTCAAGGTTCCCGGTTCAAATACTTCATCCACTTGATAAATCTTCAAAACGTCCAGAAAACCACCGATGTGATCTTGATCCGGGTTGGTAATAATAAATGCGTCTATTTTTCTGTCAAAAGGAGACATTACTTGAGAAAGTTGATTTAAAATTTTTCTCGGTGGTCCACTATCAATTAATATTTGTGTTCCAGTTGGAGATTCAACAAAAAGGGCATCCCCTTGACCGATATCTAACATAGCAAAAGTAAAATCTCTGTGATAATTTTGCCAAGCAAGATAAAAAATAAAAATATTTGCCACCAAAAGCAAAAAGGCGGAGAAAAACAGCCAATATTTTTTACAATTTTGAAACATGTTATAATACTAACATGCAAACATTCACACCAAAAATTTTTAACATACAAGAATTAAAAGGGCTATCGGCTAAAAATATAGAGGAGCATTTAAAGCTTTATGCCGGATATGTAAATCAGGCTAATCTTGTGCTTGAAAAAATCAAAGAGTTGTCGGAAAACGCTGAAACAAACATGGGTATTTTAAGTGGTCTGCAAAAAAGATTTGGGTTCGAATACAACGGTATAAGAAATCACGAGATTTATTTTGATTCATTATCCGGCAACGCAAATACCCTAAAAGAAAATAGTGAGTTTAAAAAGGCTTTCGTTTCAGAATGGGGTTCATTTGAAAAGTGGCTTGCATTATTCAAAGCAATCGCGACAACCAGGGGTATTGGTTGGGCAATGCTTTATTATGATAAGAAAGAAAAAAGATTATTGAATGCTTGGGTTGATGAACAACATTTAGGTCAGCTTCAGGATTGCACGCCAATTGTAGCTTTGGATATGTGGGAACATGCTTATCTTTTCGATTATGTTCCGGCAGATAAGAAAAAATATATCGAAGCTTTTTTTACAAATCTAAATTGGGAAGCAGTAGAAAAAAATTTCACCCCTTAAAAACATTATTCTTGAGTTTCTAAGAAAAATCTCTTTATACTTTTGCCAAAAAGTTTATAAACAAAATAGACATAGATTAGAAGCGTAATAAGAAATGGAAAATCTGGTATAGATAATGCAGCAAATGGAAGATGAGAGAAAAAACTTATGACAGAAAGTTTATAATGTAATAAAAGATAAGAAACAAATCCGAACGGAACTGCGAGCATATATGAAATAATTCCTGCGAAACCTGTTAGAAAACCCAAAATCATAGTAAATGGAATAAAAGGCAAAATCAAGGCATTGGCCGGCAAGGCCACTAAAGAAAGATTCCCCATTTTGTAAAGAATAAAAGGTAAAACAAAAATATAAGCCGCACATGTGACTGAAATAACATCTCTTAATTTAAAGCGAGGTGTAATCCATAAAAAATATTTTTCAATTTTAGGTGTAAAGAAAATCACTGCAACTGTAGCAATAAAAGAAAGCTGAAAAGAAACGTCAAAAACTAAAATTAGAGGATTAACTAAAACCATAATAATTCCAGTCAAAACCAAAGCTCGCGCTACATCGTAATTTCTACCTATCACTCGGGCAAACAAGGCTAAACTAGCCATAATCCCCGCTCGTACCGCCGTAGAAGATCCGCCAGTCATTAAGACAAAAAGTAAAATAGAAAAGATTCCAATCCCGATTCCGATGTTTTTAGGAAGGGAATAAAAAATTTTCATGATCCATTCGGCAACGATTGTAATATTGTATCCGGAAAGCGCTACTATGTGAATAGTGCCTGTATCAACAAAACTTTGTCTTAAAGATTCACTAAAAGAAGATTTTTCTCCTAAGATAAGCCCACCCATCAGCAACGACTCCGGTTCTCTAATTGCTAAATTCATTTTATCTAAAAATTTTTCTTTGGCATAAAATAGTGCGCTTTTCATAAGATTACCATTCTCATGCGAGATAATTTCAATTTTCGGATAACTCATTATATAAAATATCCCATCTTTCCTTAGATAATTTACATAATCAAATTCCTTCCCATTGTCTGTCATAAAATTTTCCGGTTTTTTAAGAATTCCTTCAACATTTACTTCGTCTCCATATCTAAAATCTTTATCAAGATTAACTATTGCTAAAATTTCTGTTTTTTCTTCATTAATTTCTATCTCTAGAATTAATTTCTGATTATTCTCTGTAATAGTCGGCTCATCTATAATTTCTCCGGAAAAAGAAACTTCTTGGTCAACTTGTGATTCAAAAACACTGGGTGCTGGAACATCAGCCATTTGAAATCTTAAAACACCGAGAGAAAAAGCCAGAATAAATATTCCAGTAACTATCCCCCACTTATTTTTTGAAACAAAAATATGAAACAAGATAATGGCAAAAGCAACTATTCCAAACAAAATAACTAGATATAAATTTACAAAAATAAATGAGCGCAAAAGCACTCCTATTATAAAACCGAAACAAAATACATAAAAAATTATGTTTTGCATTTAAAAATTATAAAAAATCATTTCTCGTTTTTAAGTTCTATTCTGTTACTATCCGCAAAACTAGTGGCTATTTCATCTGCCCGTTCATTATATTTATCGCCATTATGGCCTTCTACATAAATCCATTTGATTTTAAACTGCTGAGAAAGTTTATAAAGCTCTTGCCAAAGTTCTTTATTCAAAACTGGTTTTTTTGCAGCATTTTTCCAATTTTTTTTCTGCCAATTAGAAATCCATTCGGTTATTCCTAAAATCATGTATTTTGAATCTGAAAAAACTTCCACCAACACATTCGTTTTTGTTTTTTTAAGATACTTAAACGCTTCAATGGGCGCGATAAGCTCCATTTGATTATTAGTGGCATGTTTGGACGCTCCACCAATTTCAACAACTTTATTCCCTAAAATAATAACTACCCCCCATCCAGCTTTCCCTGGATTCCCCCTGGCCGCCCCATCTGTATAAATAATTATTTTATTTTTCATAAAGATTTACCAATTTTTTGCTTTTATTAAATCTGGAATAATTTGTTCTTCATTAATTGTAATCATCGAGTATTTTTTCGTTTCAAAGTCTTTTTTGGAAAACCAAACAAAATCTTCAATTTCTGCGTCTGGTTTTACCCCCCCCTCTATAGTTACGATATACACTCTTTGATCATAGACTATCTCTGGATTATAAAAGGATTTTCCAGGATACTCCCCAAAAAATTTTGAATTAATCAAATCAACTCCAATTTCTTCTTTTAATTCTCTTTTCAAGCAACTCTCATCAGATTCTCCTTCTTCAAGTTTACCTCCGGGAGTCCAAAGTTCTTTGTATCTTTTACCTTTGAGCATTAAAATTTCTCCATTCTGGATTATAATTCCAGCAATTCTTGTTCTTGTTTGCATAATATAAGTATATCAAAATATACAGGAACTAGCTAATTTTTTTTACTTGGGAGCCGAGCTCCCAAGTAATCATTCTAATAACATATTTTCCAGTTCTTTTTCGTTCTTCTTTCTTTCTAAAATATCAAGCAAAACTGATTCACAAAAATTTCTGTATTCTTTTGAATTAGAAAATTGTTCTAAAACAATATTTTTAACACAAAAAATCTTTTCTGTTTTTCCAATATATTCATCAAAACTTGATATGGGTAAATTTTCCATCCATTTCTTATTCAAACTTTTATGTACTTTGTAATTTAAATTCACATATACACTTAGATGTAAAAGGTATTCATCTGAATTTATATGTACGGCTTTATACTTACCTTGGAACAACGATCCGTTGCGTTTATATTTCTCATTAAAATAATTTGTATATCCAGTAGATAACTTATGCATAAATTTTTGTATTCCATCATCTACAAGAGGTTCAAGTATAAAATGATAATGATTCTGATTCAAACAATAAGTAATAAAATTTACTAATTTACTTGACTTGGGAGCTCGGCTCCCAAGTTGATAAAAAGAATTTTCAAAGATACTCCCTATCGGATCTGGAACATTAAAATCATTCATACTCTTAAGAAACCGACATAAATCTTCGGCATCCATAAATATGCTTCTTTTATCTACTCCCCTATTGTAAATATGGTAAAATTCTCCGATAGTAAATTTTATATTTCGCATATGTATAGTATAACATAAATCACTTGGGAGCCGAGCTCCCAAGTGTTAAAAAATATCTTCTATTCGTAGACGTAATTCTTCCCTGCCTCGGAATCTAGATAAATCAAAAGTGGCTAGAAGATTTACTTTTTTACCTTCTGCTAGGGAAGTCTTGAAAGATTCACTGTTCGAGAAAAAAGAAATAGCTTTAACTTTATTTTTGCTTGTATCGGAAAAAGTAATTTCCAAATGCTCCCCAGAGCCATTTTTGCCAAATTTTTTGATGTTTTCCACTTCTACATTCTCAAAAAGAAAAATCGGCTTAGGATTAGCCAATCCAAAAGGAGCAAGTTTTTCTATCTCTTTCCAGTTTTTTGTATTTACTATACTTAAGTCAGATTTAATATTATAAATCATCTCATTTTCTATTTTATCGCGTTTTACTTTACTAAAAGAAATAGACAAGGCTTCTTCTAGAAAATGAATTTTTTCGTTCTGAACTGTAAAACCGCCGGCAAATTCATGTCCGCCAAATTCCATAAAAAATTCACGAGTTTCAGTCATAAGTTTAACCACAGACACTGAACCATCTGACCGACAGGAACCTTTTATAAAGTCATTTTCATCTTTACCCCAAACAAAAACAGGTTTTTTGTATTCATCCGATATCTTACTTGCTACCAGGCCCAACACTCCCACCCGCCATTGCGGATTACCTATGACGATGACTTCTTTCATTTCACGTTTTTCAAATTTTTTATTCACTTCGCGCATAATACCGGCAACCATCGTTTTTCTATCATCATTTATTTTTGACAGATGACCTGTAATCACTCCCGCTTTCACTTCATCTTCTGTGGAAAGAAGTTCATACGCTTTCATCGGATCATCCATCCGCGACGCCGCATTTAGTCTGGGCACTACCATAAAACCAATATCATCTTCGGTTAAATATTTTTGTTCAATTTTCATTTTAGCCAGAAGTTTCTGCAAACCGGGACGAGGAGATTTCTTTAAAACTTTCATCCCGAAATACGCCATAGCCCTATTTTCTCCCAGAAGGGGCACAAGGTCTGAAAGTGTAGCCAAACCTGCCATATCTAGCAACCATTTTTCCCAACCTGTATTTATTTTATAAAATTCTCCGTATTTTTTTACGAATCCTTGTACTAATTTAAATACCACTCCTGCACCACAGAGCATTTTCTCAGGATAAGCATCCACTTTAGGATTTAAAATCGCATAAGCGCGAGGAAGAGTCGTGTGAGGCAAGTGATGGTCTGTAACAATTACATCAATCCCGTCCACTTCCGCCTGTGCAATTTCAGAAACCGCCGTAATGCCAAGATCAATAGTTATTAAAAGTTTTACTCCTTTTTTAGCAAATTGTTTTATAGCCGGAAGATTAAGTCCGTAACCTTCAGAATTTCTTCCTGGAATATAAATCTCAAGATTTTTATACGGAATCTTTTTCCCGCCTGGGATAGACCCACTTATGATGGAAAATAAATCGTTCAAAATAACCGCCCCTGGAATTCCATCACAGTCATAATCCGCATAGACAACTATTTTCTCTTTCGCTTCTATCGCTTCAAAAATTCGGACACAAGCTTTTTCCATATCTTTCATCAAGAAAGGATCATGGAAATCCCGCTCATATTTTGTTTTCTAAAATCGTTCTTAATAATTCAGAATACTGATGCATAAAGCAAATTTTAACATAATTTGATATAATATTCGCATGCAGGATTGCATTTTTTGTAAAATTTCAAAAGGAGAAATTCCGTGTGATAAAATCTATGAAGATGAAATATCTCTCGCTTTTTTGGATATTAATCCAGTCAACCTAGGACATGCTTTGGTCATTCCCAAAGAACATTTCCAAAATATTTATGATTTGCCCGAAAATATAGCTGCCCATCTTATAAAAATTGCGAAAAAGATAGGTACTGCTTTAAAAAAAATCGGGTCAGACGGAACTAACATAACAACAAATAACGGAGAAGCTGCAGGACAAATTATTTTTCATTCTCATATTCATGTTATACCAAGATTCATAAACGACAATTTATCACATTGGCCAACGAAAAAATACAAAGAAGGAGAAGTTAAAAAAATAATAGAGAAAATTACCCAAGCGCTTTAATTCCCGGCAATGTTCCAGTAGCCAGGAAATCCAGCATCGCCCCACCGCCAGTAGATACAAAAGAAAATTTATTTTCTAGTTTCATTTGAGAAACCAGAGCAACAATATCTCCTCCACCGATAATGCTTTCGGTTTTTGAGCTCGCGACTAGTTTCAATATTTTTTCAGTCGACTTTGCGCCGCTAGATTCATATTTACCCAACGGTCCATTCCAAAGAATAAATTTTGATTTTTCAACCAATCGTACTAGGTTTTTTGTTGTTTTACTCCCAATATCCAAAATAATTTCATCTTTTTTAATTTTATCTACTCTCTTGTTAATTAATCTATTTCCGGATTTTACAACAACATCTTCTGGTAAAATCAGTTTTCCGTTTTTGAGAATTTCTTTGAAATTATAATTTGTATCATCAACCAGAGATTTCCCTATTTCGTACCCTTGGGCTTTCAAAAAATTATTGGACAGTGCTCCACCGACAAAAACACAATCTGCCGATCTTAAATACTTTCGGATTAAGGGTATTTTGGTAGAAAATTTAGCACCGCCTGCAATACAAAGAAATGGGTGTTTGGTTTTTTTAAAAACTTTCGAAAGATTTTTTATTTCTTCCTCTAATTGAAACCCGGCGTAACTAGGTAAATATTTAGGTAATCCAACAATCGAAACATGTATTCGATGAGAGACAGAAAAAGCATCATTAACATAAATATCTCCAAGCTTTGCAAGTTTTTTTGCAAAATTCAAATCATTTTTTACTTCACCGGGAAATTTTCTAATGTTATCTAGCAAGGTTATGTTTTTTTTAATATATTTTTTAAGACAATCAGCTACCGGTTTCATGCTTTCTGTCCCATCTTTGCCCAGATGGGAAATTAGAATCACTTCGGCACCTTTCTGCTGTAAGAATTTAATGGTTGGCAGAGCTTTTTTAATTTTAAAATCATTAAAAACTTTTCCATTTTTAATAGGCACATTAAAATCCACTCGCACTAGTACTTTCTTATCTTTTAAATTTTTTATTTGTTTGAGACTTCGCATATTTTAACGATTCTAGAAAACTTTTTTGAATCCAAGCTAGCACGGCCGGGAAGCAGACCATCTATACCTCCTTTTTTAAAAAAGTTTTCTGCATCCCGTTCATTGGCGGAACCCCCGTAAATAATTCTCATGCGAGATGTTTCTTTCCCGAATTTATCAGAAAGAATTCTCCGAATGAAAATGGTCATTTCTCGGCAGTCATCGGGTGTAGCATCCTTGCGATCGGGAGTGCTGGAAATAGCCCAAATTGGTTCATAAGCAATTATTATTTTTGAAATTGAATTTTTAGAGACTCCCAAGAGACATTCTTCCAATTGGTTTTTAACTAAGTTAAAATAGTTGTGGCTTTCATCACGAACATTTTCCCCCACGCACAATACTGGCCGAAGCCCAGCCACAAGCGCTGACTTGATTTTCTTGTTTATCTCGTTATTATTTTCACCCATCATTCTTCTTTCTGAATGGCCCAATATCACATATCTGACGCCAATATTATAGAGCATCGGAGCTGAAATTTCTCCAGTAAATGGACCCTCATCTCGCCCGAAGGCGTCTTGTGCGCCTAAATATATTTTTCTAGATATTTTTTTCAGCTTTTCCAAATACAAAAAAGGTGGACAGATCACAACTTCCGTTTTTTTAATATTAGAAATAGATTTTGCTATATTATTAAACAATTTTTCCGCTTCTTGCAGAGAAAGTGGATTCATCTTCCAATTACCAATAACTATTTTCTTTTTCACCATATGGTAAATTATATCATAATGCGTTAAAATATGGATAAGGTATGATTTTTAATATTCATAAAAGGGGTTTTACTTTGGTTGAAACATTAGTGGGAACTGCGGTGTTTGTTTTAGTTTCATTGTCTGCTTACAAAGCTTTCGGAGTACTGATGGACGCTGTATCAGCATCACAAGCAAAAATTGCCGCCACTTCTGTGGCAAATGAAAAATTTGAAATAATCCGCAATTTACCATACGAAAACGTGGGCATACCAAATTCAATTCCGACTGGAGAAATACCCAGAAACCAAAGTATCACGAGAGATGGTTATTCTTTCGATATTTTAACCACCATAAGAAATATTGACGATCCATTTGACGGCACTATCGGGGGCACACCTTCAGACAGTTCGCCAGCCGATTACAAATTGGCAGATTTGGATATTACTTGCTCAAATTGTAAAATTTTTCCCCCGCTTAAATTCATTACTTTAGTTGCACCACATTCTCTCGAAACCGTCTCTTCTAACGGAGCTTTATTCATAAGAGTTTTTGATTCCGATGGTTTAGCCATTCAAGGCGCCTCAGTTAATATTGAAAACACGCAAACAAATCCAGATATTATTATAGAGGAAACAACCGACAATGAAGGATGGATAAAGATAGTAGATGCCCCGCCTGGAACAAACGCTTACAATATTATCGCTACAAAATCAGGATTTTCAACAGATCAGACATATCCTATCGGGGGAGCAGCCGGAACAGACCCAATTTCACCTGATGCTACAGTTGTTGTCCAACAAGTGACTCAAACAAGTCTTTTGATAGATAGAGTCAGTTCTTTTACTGTTCAAACAGTAGATTCTTCCTGTGTAGTATTACCGAATATAGATTTCTCTCTCACAGGAACAAAAATTATCGGCGCACCTTCCATTTTAAAATATGACACGCACAACTTTAGCACAGGCAGCTCTGGAAATGTAACTATCCAGGATCTGGAAGCAGATACTTATGAAACAGTACTTACGTCAATATCATATGATTTGTCTGGAACAAGTTTTTTCCCCATCTTTACTATCAATCCGAATGAAAACAAAACTTTACAAATGGTAGCTGTGCCTCATGCAGGTATGGCTCTTTTAGTGTCAGTCAAAGACTCAGCGGATTTGCCGATAAATGGAGCAACCGTGCAACTGGAAAAAGGTGAATTTAATGAAATAAAGAGTACAAATTCCAGCCCGTGTCAAACCCCAGGTCAAACATTTTGGAATAATTTAGCAAGTGGTTCGTATACTTTGACTGTTTCAAAAATTGGGTATCAAACATCTGTCAGCACTATAGATGTTTTAAATAATTGGCAAAATCAAAATATAATCCTCACGCCTTAGGTTATGCAAAAAATATTAAAAAACAAAAAAAAATCAGCGGGCGGGTTTACCATTATAGAAACGCTTTTCGGAGTCTCAATTTTTGTACTAGTTATGCTGGCATTAACTTTTTTTTCCAGAAATATTTGGTCTTACAGCTCTTTTATATCAGCCAGTTTAACCGATGCCGACACCGGAAGACAAACTATAAAAACAATGACCTCGGAAATACGCACCGCATCCGCTGCTAATACAGGAGCATATGTTATAAGTCTGGCTAATGCTGACGCTTTCACTTTTTACTCGGATATAGATGATGATGGACTGAAAGAAAAAGTAAGGTATTTCTTAAACGGCCCACTTTTGCAAAAAGGAGTAATCAAACCGACAGGAAGTCCATTGACATATAGCGGAACAGAAACCATTTTAACTCTCGTATCTAATGTTACCAATTCTTCTGTTTTCGAATATTACAACAAAGATTATGCCGGTACAGAAGCACCACTTTCTTTTCCTGTTAATATACCTTCCGTACGTTTAATAAAAATAACTGTAACTACAGATAAAGATGCAAACCGCCCCCCTGCCCCGATGACATTTTCTACTCAAGTTTCTATCAGAAATTTGAAGGACAATTTATGATAAAAGAAAAAATAAAAGAAAATAAAGGCATCATTGTAATACAAACTTTAGTTTTTGGAGTGGTAGTAGTCATAATAATAGGAGCTCTGTCCGGTTGGGCTGCAACGACAACAAAAGCGGGAAGAATAGCCTTTAACCGTGAACAAGCATTCCAGTCTGCTGAAGCAGGAGTAGATTATTATCGCTGGCATTTAGCACACGCTTCGACGGACTATCAAGATGGGACAGGAACAACAGGTCCATATATTCACGACCTGGAAGACAAGGACGGAAATATTATTGGACAATTTTCTCTTGATATAACCGCTCCGGGATTGGGTTCCACCCTGGTAAAGATAAAATCTATAGGCACTTCTGCATTTGATTCTTCGTATCAAAGAAAAATACTAAGCCAAGTTGCCAAGCCTTCTATCGCCAAATATTCTGTTGCGGGAAATAACGCTATGCGTTTTGGCGCAGGTACGGAAGTTTTCGGACCAATACATGTAAACGGTGGAATTCGCTTTGATGGATTAGCGCATAATATTGTTACCAGTGGGGCCACAACCTATACAGATGGAGACTGGGATGCCTGCACCAAAAGTAATTCCTATGGCGTGCATACTTGCCTGTCTCCGGCGGATCCAACATCCCCCACAACACTGCCTTCGCGCCCAGACGTATTTGAAGCTGGGCGTCTAATAAGCCAGCCGACAATTGATTTTTCCGGATTTACAACCGATCTTGCAATCTTAAAATCAAATGCCCAAACTAGCAACGGATTTTATAGGGATGCAGCCGGAAGCGGATATGTGGGTTATCATATAGTTTTAAAAACAAATGACACTTTCGACTTATATAAAATAAATAGTTGGGCCAGTTTAGGAGATTGTAGCGGAACGAGCTCAAGCTGGAGTGTTAACACTCAAACTTTACAGGGTAATTACCAATTTCCTTCTAATGGAATAATATTTATAGAAGACAATGTTGTAATTGACGGACAAATAAATGGAGCAAGACTCACCATAACCGCGGCTGATTTGCCTGTACCTTCTAACCCTGCCAATTATAAAAATGTAATAATAAATAATGATCTTTCATATACTTCATATGACAGTACAGACTCCATAGGGCTCATAGGGCAAAAGGGGGTCATGGTCGGCATGATAAGTGAGGATAATTTAAAAATAGATGCTGCCCTTATTGCCCAAAACGATAGGGTTGGAAGATTTTATTATATAGGTGGAAGTTGTACTTATAAAAATCGTTCAGTTAACCTACGATGCAAACTTGCTTTACGCTCCACCACCTAATTTCCCGCTCACTTCCGACCAATACCAGATATTGTCTTGGCAAGAAGTAAAAAATTAGTAATTATTTTATATTATCCATTATTGAATACAGAGGTGAAATCATTGAAATGGCAAAGAAGCCAACGGCTGCGCCAATCACAACCATCAAAACCGGTTCAATAACTATTGAAAGATTTTTAGTTTTGTTTTCTATCTCTCCTTCATAAAAGGAAGCCACCTGGAGAAGCATATCTGATAATTTGCCGGTTTCTTCTCCCACTTGAATCATCTCTGACATCATCACCGGAAAAAGATTCGGGTTCTCTTCAAAAACTTTAGAAAACGGAGCCCCTTTTTCTACTTCTTCTTTGGCTTTCTTCAAAACTCTTTTATAATAAATATTCTGCACCACATCTTCCGTTATTTCTATAGCCCGAGTTATAGAAACTCCTGATAATAAAAGAGAGGACATGGTACCGGTGGTCCGAGCTGTATTTAATTCTTTAGATAAGTTGCCGACAATAGGCAATCTTATAATTATAAAATCAACGTATTTTTCCATAAAAGAAGCGCGCACTAAAGAAATTATCCCGGCCACTGATCCTATTATTAAGGCAAAAGACAAAATTAAATATTGAGAAAAAAAGTTGCCTAATGCGATTATAAACCTGGTAGAAACCGGCAATTGCACTCCCAGTTCTTTGAATGTGTTAGCTAGAGTCGGTACGACAAAAGCAAACATTAGAATTCCTATTAAAACCATAGCGGAAAGTATCACCCCTGGATATATCAGAGCTCCCCGTATTTTTTTGGTCAAAGAATGCGACTTTTCCAAATTTACACCGATTTCAGAAAGAGCATTGGAGAGATTGCCAGATTCTTCGCCGGCACGCGTCATTGAAACAAAAAGTTTTGAAAAAACTTCCGGAAATTTTTCAAGCCCCGAAGAGAGCGTTCCGCCAGCATTTATTTCGTTAGAAAGCGACGTTAAAATTTTATCAAGCGTGGTATTTTTCGTTTGTTTTTTTAAAACTGACAATGCCCTGAAAAGTGAAAGTCCAGCTCGGAGCATCCCACTTAAATTTTTAGTGAAGATAATCTGTTCGTCGGCTTTTACTCTTGAAAAGATGCGCCCCAAAATTGACGAAAGATCAAAAAAGTTGCTTCTTTTTTCTGTTATGGATATAGGAGTATTTCCACGGGATTTCAATTCGTGAGAAAGCGAAAAACGATCGGTCGCTTCCATGGTACCTTCAAAAATTTCTCCATTTTTCAGTTTTGCTTTATATGTGAAAAGCATGATTTAATTTAGTTTTTTAAAAAACTACTCTGAAACAACTCTAAATACTTCTTCTAAACTAGTATTTCCTAAAACTGCTTGAAAAACTCCATCTTCTAAAATTGTCATCATTCCCTCTTTTTTCGCTTGCGCTTCCAATTCATCTTGGGAACTTCCACGAATAATCATCTCCTTTATAGAAGCCGTAACTTTTAGGACTTCGTGTATCCCTATACGACTCGAATATCCATCCGGGGATTCGTTATTTTTTACTGGTTTATAAAAAGGAACAGTTTCCCACGTATCTTTCGGCCCTATAATTTTTTCATTTTTTAATATCAGGAGCATACGATCCAAATCAATGAGTTTCACCAGATTTTTTATTTCATCTGCAGATAAAAAATATTTTTCTTTACTTGATACAAGTCTTCGCACTAATCTTTGCGCAATAATCGTTTTAACTGTCGAAATTATTAAAAACGGTAGTACTCCCATATCTATTAATCTCGGTATTGCTCCCGAGGCAGAGTTAGTATGGATGGTAGATAAGACAAGATGTCCGGTAAGTGAAGCATTTATGGCTAATCCTGCCGTCTCACCATCACGAATTTCTCCAACCATTATTATATCAGGGTCCTGACGGAGAAGAGAACGAAGGCCATTTGCAAAAGTAAGACCAATCTCCGGTTTTACCTGAGTTTGATTTACTCTGGGCATTTGATATTCAATTGGGTCTTCTACTGTAGAAATATTAACTTCCGGCCTATTTAAAATTTCAAGCATGGTATAGAGTGTAGTTGTCTTTCCGCTCCCTGTAGGTCCGGTGGCAAGCACCATGCCTACCTTTTGTTTTAAAGAATCATGAATCCTCTCTAAACCTTCACCATGAAAACCCAATGACTCTAAAGAAAAACCGTGAGCATTTTCTTTCAAAATTCTAACTACGGTTTTTTCACCATAAAAAGTAGGCAAAGTAGAAACACGAAAAGAAACTTTCTCTCCATTTTGGTCTATTTTAAACCTACCATCTTGCGGCAATCTTTTTTCATCAAGTTTTAAATTGGCTAATACTTTTATACGAGTAGTTATTCCGGGTGCAGTATTTTTATCTAATATCATTGCATCATGCAGTATGCCGTCTATTCTGTATCTGACAGTCAGTTCATTTTCTCCCGGTTCAATGTGAATATCGGAAGCATTTTGTAATATTGCGTGAAAAATCAAAGAATCAACGATTTTAATTACCGGCAAATCCTCAGCCAAGGCCTTTAATTCTTTTTCAGTTTTTTCTTTGTCTTCTTTTTTAGAGACAGTTTTAAGCGAAATAGATTCTTTTTGAATAATATTATCAAAATCGGCTTGTAAACTTTTTCTATATTGCACAAGGGCAGCTTTGATCGAAACAGAATCAGTCAGTCGCGGTAAAATTTTTTCTCCTGAACGTTTTTTAATAAAATCAATCATCGGCAAATCGTCAACATCTAACATTGCTACCTCTAGGCCTTTTTCGCTCTTTTTATAAGCAATAATGTTGTGGTTCCTGGCAATTGGTTCGGGAATAAGAGAGAGAATAGAAAAATCAATTTTCTTGTTCACTAAACTAATAAAAGGTATCTCCAAAACAAAAGCTTCCATTCGTTTTAAATCAGTCTCCGATATTTTTCCTTCTGATAGCAAAATATTATCGAGCTTTTGTTTTTTTGTTTCAGCTTTTTTAATCAATGCATCAAGCTCCGAACGTGAAATAAGCTTTGACTCTAAAATAACTTTTTTTAATTGCTCTTCGTTAACTTGCATGCTTACATTATAACAAAAAATCCCCCAGATAGGGGATTTTTTGTTGTCTAATTAATCCTCTTTAAATATTGGAACATTATCCGCTGTTGTAACAGTTACGGTTGCTTGATCTATGGCTTGTCCTCCAGGTCCAGTACAAACTATTGAATAAGTAGTAGTCGATAAAGGACTAACCGTAGCATTATCAGAGGTAGCACCTCCTGTATCAAAACCTGTTCCGGTACAAGATGTCGTATTAGTGGATGACCAAGTAAGCACAGATGAACTGCCGATAACTATTGTTCTCGGAGAAGCGGTAAGAGTGGCAGTCGGGGAAAATACAATACAGATACTACCGTTCCATGAAGTTCCAGAAACACAATCTGAAGTAACAGTAACACCAGAACCATTTGGAGACTCAGAAGTAGGAACAAGTGATTTGGCATTATTATAGAGATAAAATATTCTAGGACTAGAAAGATAGGGAACAGGTAAAGATTGATTACCCGAACTTCCACTCAAATTAACGTCAGTCATTTCATTGGCTGTAATAGCGGTCGTGGCTCCTTCGGGATTGGTTATACTCCAAGAAAAATTTATATTACAACTATTATTGCCTGAAGCAATAACGCAAGAATTTGATTCTGGAATGAGGGTACCGAACATTACAGGAGCACCAACCGTTACAGTCGTAGAATTTGAAGTATTCCCTCCTGCTCCAGTACAGGTAAGAACATAGGTTTTTGATGAAGTTAAATTACCTGTTGATTGAGAATGAGGACCCCCAATTGCTTTTGCTCCAGACCAATCACCAGTGGCAGTACAGGATGTAGCATAGGTTGATTCCCAAGTGATAATTGAATTTTGATTATAATCAATAGATGACGGACTGGCAAAAATAGATACGATTGGTGGCTGAGCACCAACAATGACAGTGGCGCTGGCTGGAGCAGAAATTCCTCCCGGTCCGGTACAGGTAAGGGTATAAGTTTTCGAAGCAGTTAAAGCGCCTGTCGATTGAGTGCCGGAAATTGCTTTGGCTCCGGACCAATCACCACTAGCCGTACAAGATGTAGCATTAGTGGACGACCAAGTGAGAGTGGAAGATCCATTGTATGCTACTGAAGTTGGGCTGGCGGAGATAGTGACGGTTGGTGCAGAAACACCAACAGTCAGCTAGCCGTACAAGAAGTGGCATTAGTGGATGACCAGGTGAGAGTGGAAGATCCATTGTATGCTACTGAAGTTGGGCTGGCGGAGATAGTGACGGTTGGAGAGAAAGGTTCACATTTACCGGTGCTACTATTCCAAGAAGAAGTACTAGAATCACAGCTCGAGGTAACAGTACTTTGATTAAGAAGAACACTATTATTGTAAAGGTAAAATGTTTCAGAATTATATTTGACGGCAAATGGAACATTGGTGCCCGAATTTCCAGTGGCAACGGTAACATTAACAGGTTTGGTAATAGCGGAAGTAGCTTGGGGATTGGTGGTAGTCCAAGAATAATTTATATTACAACTGCTGCTACCGGAAGCGATGATACAGGAACTTGAAGCAGGAGTGAGAGTACCAGACATTGGAGGTTGAGCACCAACAGTCACAGTCGCACTAGCTGGAGCAGAATTTCCTCCCGGTCCGGTACAAGTGAGAGTATAAGTTTTTGAAGCAGTTGCTAGCCGTACAAGAAGTGGCATTAGTGGATGACCAGGTGAGAGTGGAAGATCCATTGTATGCTACTGAAGTTGGGCTGGCGGAGATAGTGACGGTTGGGGCAGGAATAGCAGCCGTGGTAAACGACACATCACTTCCATATGATGTACCTACACTATTTGTAGCATAAGCTCGAACATGATATAGAGTACTAGCTGTCAGTCCTGTCATATAACAAGGCCAAGGACCACCGATAGCCCAACCATTAGTTGTTTTACTGTTTGCTGTTGTAGGATTTAATGTCGTACTCCATACACAACCACTGACTGTGACGGTTGCTCCTCCATTTGAAATTATATTACCTCCACCTGTGGCAGTAGTTTGAGTAATGCTGGTGACTGGAGTGGTGGTGGTAACAGTGGGAGCACTTGTGCATGGATCAGAAGTCGCGCTTGCGTTATTGGACCAACTAGAATAATAGCACCGGCTATTACCACAAGCATAGGCCTGAACCCTAAAAGTCCACGGACCACTATTACAAGAAACTCCGACTTGATGACTAGTCGTATTTGCATCCGCTGTCGTAGGATCTCCAAGTGCATCAAGATAAACAAGAAAACCACTTTCATTTGTTGAATTATCTCTCCAAGCAAGATTAATTTGTGTCTGGGAAGCGGGAGTAGCGGTAAAATTAGAAGGAGCTGCAGGTGTGCATGGGTCGGTAGAAACCACCGCTGTATTTCCTGAATTGCCGGAATAATATCTCCGTCCATTGGTATCGACATGAGCTTGAACACGGAACTGATATGATGTGCCGCAAGTAAGGTTAGAGATACTACCTGAGGTGGCGCCAGCGCCGGCTTCGCCGGCCCCAAAGCCGACGCTTGGAAAAATTCGAAAACCAGACTCTGTAAACGGTGAAATGCGCGTCCAGGTAATAGTCATGCTCGTTTGACTGGCTGCGGTCGCCGTTCCAATAGTGGGAGTGCCAGGGGTACATTGATCAGACGTCGCACTCGCAGTGTTTGAGGACCCAGAAGTTCCTCCGGCATTTTTTGCTTTTACTGTGTAACTATACGAAGTGTTACAACTAAGGCCTGTCGAGGAGTAACTTGTACTTGTTGTATTATTCAAAAACACTCCATCTTTATAAACATCATAACTTGTTGCTCCAGATGACGCGTTCCATGAGAGATTAATCTGTGTCTGGGAAGCGGGAGTAGCGGTGAGTCCTGTGGGAGGTGGAGGAGGTGAAACTGCAAACTTCGCTGTAACAGTACAATCTTCACTGATGCCATTGATTCCGGTACCAGCAGTGTAAATATTTCCAGAGAGTGATCCATTACCGCAACTTTGAGTACCGGTG